>Ga0187894_10001313_pt1 | contig 32122 bp, 34 predicted proteins | sample GBC1701081metaG_FD_136650 | JGI IMG/M metagenome (GOLD analysis project Ga0187894, IMG submission 136650) | White microbial mat communities from a lava cave in the Kipuka Kanohina Cave System on the Island of Hawaii, USA - GBC170108-1 metaG ...
ACGCGACCAGCAGCCAACTGACTGATCTGCGCGTGTCGAGTAACGGGGGACGGGGGATCGATCTGAACTCCGGAACCGTCGTGAACTGCACGGCAATCGACAACGGCGACGACGGGATCTTCGTGGGAGGAGAATCCGTCGTCTTTGCTTGCACTTCGATCTCTAACGATGGAGACGGCTTTGAGTCCTTTCGAGGGCGCACTGTGCTCCAGGCGTGCTCCTCCAAATCCAACGGACAGGATGGATTTCGGACGGGCCTTGCAAGCACGCTGACGGAGTGCATTGCTTCGGGCAATGGCAGCCATGGAATCGATGCCATGGGAGCCGTGTGCGTCATCACACGTTGCGACCTCCACGACAACGGAGGAGACGGCATCATCGCGTTTTACGGAAGCAATGTCCGTGACTGCATCTGCAACGCCAACGTCGGCGACGGCATCGAGATCGGGTCCGACAGCATCGTGTCGGGAAACTCGTGCACGGGGAACACCGGCGCGGGCATCCGGGCAAACAACGATGACAACCGGATCGACTCGAACGCCTGCTCGGACAACAGCACGAATTTCTCGATCGATGCTGGGGGCAATGTTGTCGTGCGCAACTCGTCCGCCGGGTCGGGCACGGCCTACTCGATCGCCGGGGGCAACGATGTCGGCCCCATCGGCACGGCGGTCGCAGCGACAAGCCCGTGGGCGAATATCCAGTTCTGAGAGGGAGGTGATTGGTGAATACGCACAAGTGCGCGCTCGCCGGCGCTGCTCTACTGCCGCTGATGTCGACGACATGTGCTAATTGCTTCGCGCAGACGAACGTCGCTCCTGCACACAAGTTTGCGTGGGGCGAGTACATCGGCTGGACGAACTGGCGCGATGCGAACGGGATGGCGCAGGGCGTGCGGGTTGCGCCGTCTCATATGGCGGGGTACATCTGGTGCGAGAACGCCGGGTGGGTGAACACGGGCAACGGCGGCGGGCCGTATCCCGTGCCGGCGTCCCAAACCGGCGTCGCGTTCGGCGTCAACATCGACACCATGACGGGAGAACTCGCGGGCTATGCCTGGGGCGAAAACATCGGCTGGATCAACTTCGGCACGACACCGAGCATCGGGGTCGATGGCGCACGCTACGACTCAGCCGCAGGACGATTGCGCGGCTGGGCATGGGGCGAGAACATCGGATGGATCAATCTCGATGATTCGATGCACTTCATCTGTGCACGGCCGCCGGATGTGAACGGGTCGGGCTCGGTCGAGTTCGCCGACATCCTGGTCGTCCTCGCGAATTTCGGCTCGGTGGGTCCGCTGGGGGACGCGGACGGAAACGGGGTCGTCAACTTCAACGACATCCTGACGGTGCTGGCGAATTTCGGGGCCGCCTGCCCGTAGGGCAGCGGCGAGGGACCAGGGACCGGGGACCGGGCATCGGTAGTAGAAGCGACACAGCGACGAAGCGACCCGCCGCGGCGGGTCTTCGGTGCGCTTCGGGTCGCCGCGGCGACTCTTCGCTCTGCTTCGACTTGGGGCGTTGAGGCTGGGGAGCCTGGCCGTGGGCGTACAATGCGCCTCGTCATGCGGCTCCACGGGATCGAGTTCGATCATCGGCAAATCGGCGCTCTCTGCCGCGCGGCGGGGGTCGTGCGGCTCTTTCTTTGCGGCTCGATCCTGTCAGACCGGTTCGACGCCGGCAGCGACATCGACATGCTTGTCGAGACGGATCCGCGGCGGCCGCCGAGCCTGATGGCTTTGGGCGGCTTGCAGATGGACCTTTCGGATCTGCTCGGCCGCAGGGTTCACCTGACTCTTCTGGGCGGCATTCCGGCCAGCGAGAAGGCCTCGATGCTCGCTCACGCAAGGCCGCTTGATGCCGCCGCCTGATCCTCCGGGAAATCAACCGAACCACGGGGCACTCACGCCGGAAGACCGCCGGCGCATCGAGCACATGCTGCGTTGCGCATTCGATGCGAGGACAATCGCCGGAAATGATGATGCCGCGGCGATCGGTGCTGACATGGTGCGCACACGGGCCCTGATTAACTGCTTCACGGAGATCGGAGAGGCGGCGTCGAGGCTTTCACCGGTAGGGCGCGCGCGGATCGGCGGTGTTCCGTGGCGGCAAGTCGTGGGGATGCGGAACATCATCGTTCACGTGTATTGGGGGATCGATCTCGCCGTGCTCGTGAAAACCACTCGCGAGGACCCGCCGGGGCTGATTGCGGCGCTGGAAGCAGCGCTGGCGGACTGGCCGGGCACATCGGTGACCCGAAGTCGCACGGCACGGGCCGCGGGCCCTCGGGGATTCTGGCGCCGCGTGTCCGTGAGAGGCGAGGCACTGGGCAATGACCGAAGGGACCAGGGACCGGGGACCGGGCATTGGGGAAGAAGGTGTCGGGGTGTCAAGGTGCCAAGGTGTCGAGGGGAAGGAAAGAAAACAGTGAAAGGCGTACAGCGTACATGAGGAACGCCGAGACTCGCTGCGCTCCGGGTTGCCGCGGCGGGTCTGCGCCACGGCGGGTCTTCGCTGCGCTTCGACTTGTGACTCGGGGGAAAAGACTCGATCAGGCGCGGTCCAGTTCGCGCGGCGTGATGTCCAGATCGCGCAGAATCTCGCGCAGCGTGCCCTTGGGGATGTCACGCGAGCCGTGCCGCGGATTAGTGGTGAATCGTTTGTTCGCCGGGCGCCACCAGAGGCACCCCGCATGATCGCTTCGCTCCATGCGGTTCAAGACTCCGAAGATCGCATCGCGGGTGAACCGCGACGCTGGAGTAGATGGGAACTACTGATCCCTGAAGCCAAACGGCGTGTGGCGCACAAACGCGCAGCCGAGCCGGCGCAGGCGTTTCGTCAGTTCGCGGTAGTTCATGCCGCGACGAGGACTCGGAGTCGCAGCGGTGGTTTCGCCGCGGACAGGCCGCGCGGCAGGGGGACGCCCTTCTTCTTCATGGCGGACATCAGCGCCGCGGCGACCTTTGGGGCCAGGCGCAGCACCTGCTCGACTGAATCGCCCTGTACGTTGAGCCCGGGTAATCGCGCGCTGCGCGCCAGATACCGGCCGTCATCGAGGCGCTCGATGGTGAGCGGGAGCAGGTACGCGTGGCCGTTGGTGCGGCTCATGGCGCGGGAGTATAGGTATCGGCCAGCGGTGAGCGTGGAGGCTTGAGGCAAAGGAGGGACCGGGCATCGGTAGTAGAAGCGACGCGGCGACGAAGGGCGGTGGCGAGAAGTGTCGAGGTGTCGGAGGGCACAAGCAGGCGAGCACCGGCGCAGGCACGCCTTGAGACTGGTTGCGAACGAGTCCTCGACGCCGCAACACGGGCATCCGCCGGCGGCGGACAGCCCGTGCCACGATCAAGGGACTTTGCCTGCGGTCGAAGCGCCGATGAGTGTCATCCGCCGCCGGGGTGATGGTTGATCGCGGCGGAGACACGGGCGAGTTCGTCAGCCAGTTGGTCGAGGCGGCGGCGGACATCGTCATCGGTGACGGCGCCGGCGTCGAAGGCCTCACTCGTCGCGTAGACGAAGCGCGGGATCACGATGCAGCGGAAATCGAGCATCAGGCACATCGCGATGGACATGGGGGCCATGAAGGCATTGGGGCCGCCCGCCGCGGCGGCGATGCCGACCACCTTGCCCTCCCACGCGTCGCCGGTGAGTTCGATGAGGTTCTTAGCCGTCGCGCCGGCGGCGAAGTTGTAGACGGGCAGCGCGAGCAGGACGCCGGAAGCGCCGGCGATCTGGCGCTTGACGCCCGCGACGGAGGGGTGCTCGTAGGCGCTCGTGGCATCGCACATCGGCAACGGCGGGTCGCACTCGGCCAGGTCGAGCATGGCCGTGCCGGGAGAGGCGCGGCGCAGGCGCTCGTGGGCGTGGCGCGCGAGGAGGCGCGAGCGGCTGGAAGGGTCGAGGCTGGTCGAGATCACTAGGAGCGCCATGGCCCGATCGTATCCAAGGGGATTCACCACAGAGGCACAGAGGCACGGAGAAGACAGGACCTTGGGTTCGAACGCAGCCCAGGGCCAGCGCTGCCACGAGGTGGCTCAGAACCCGAATTGCTTCTGCTCTCCTTCACACCGATATCGCCTGCATTCCTCTGTGTCTCTGTGTCTCTGTGGTGAACTGTTATCCCACGACAGCGTCGATGGCGGAAACAACCTGATCGACCGAGATGCGGTCGATGCGGCAGCGCTCGGGGTGGTCGTCGGCGACTTCCTCGGGCGGGAGAGTCGGGTCGGCGACGATGACGCGCTCCCTGGCGAAGGGGATCGTGGTCCAGCGCGGGTCGGTGGGGCCGAAGAGCGAGATGACCGGCACGCCCAGGGCCGCGGCGATGTGGCGCGGGCCGGTGTCGTTGGTGATCAAGAGACGGCAGGCCCTGATGACGCCCTTGAGCGCGCCGAGCGAGAGTTTGCTTTCGCCGGCCGCGACGAGGTCGATGACGCGGTCGCGCGCTTCGGGCGCTGCCGCGGCGCGGACCGAGGCGGTGAGGGCCGCCTCGCCCGGCGAACCGGAGATGAGCACGCTGAGGCCGCGCCGGCGGACGAGATGATCGGCGACGGCCGCGAATCGCTCGATAGGCCAGCGCTTCTCATCGCGGTTGCCGCCGGGGCAGAGCATGGCGAGCGGGGGCGGCGCCGCGTCTTTCCCCTCGCCGAGCACGCCGGCCCCACGGAGCAGGCCGCGGGCCGTCGACTGTTGATCGGCGCTGACGGAGAGTTCCAGCGGGCCGGGCTCTCCCGCCTCCTTGCCGAGCATCTTCAGGAGGAACGAGCCGAGCGCGAAGTAGTAGGAAGTCGCGGGGACCGGCGCCCAGTCGCCGGGCGCGAAGGCGGAGCGCGAGAAAGGCTCCAGGTCGCGGCGCTTGAGCGCGCGCAGGCGATCGGTGAGCAGGCGATGACGGCCGTCGCGGTCATAGCCGATGCGGCGCGGGATTCGGGCCAGGCGCATGGCCAGCGCGGAGGAGAAGGAGTTGGGCAGGATGAGCGCGGCGTCGAAGCGATGTTCGGCGAGACGGCCCGCGGCGCCGAGCACGCCGCCCGCGCCCTTGAGGCGCTCGACGTGAAAGAGGTTGAAGAAATCCGAGCCGGCGAGGACTTCATCGATGCCGGGGCGGCAGAGGCCGGCGATGTGCACGCCGGGAGCGGCGGCGCGCACCGCGCGCAGCATCGGCGTGGCCATGACGCTGTCGCCAACCCACGAGGGAAGGACAATCAGCAGGCGGGAGAGGTTTTCAAGAGGCTGGGCCATGTCTCACGCCTGCCCCCACAGCGACTCACCGGCGTGCTTGCCCGCGTACCACGCGCCGGTGACGCGGCGCAGTTCCGCGGCGAAGCCGAGGGCCGCGAGCCGGTCCGCGCCGAGTTCGACGGTGACCGCGTCGTCGTCCATCGAGATGCCGCGGAGGTCGATGCCTGTCCGCTCGGCGATGGCGCGGGCCGTGGCCTCGACCGTGGACCGGATGCGCTCATCGCGCAGCGGCGCGCCTTGGATCGCTCGGAGGGTGATGCTGGAGACCTGAGGGCTGCTCATGAGGCGGCCCGGGCGGCGAGCGGCACGCGCGCCTCGCCGAGCACGAGCCCTACCGCATCCTCGAAGGAGATCGCGCGAAAGTCCACGCTCGTGTCCGCGCCGCTGGCGCCGCGGGCCGGATCGTCCGGCACCTTGCGGTAGGCGGGAGTCGGCAGGAGCACGGTGCGGCAACCGGCAGCGCGCCCGGCCTGGCAATCGCGCACGCGGTCGCCGATGCACCAGGATGAGCGGAGATCGATGCCCAGCGCGGCCGCGGCGTCGAGGTACATGCCCGGCTGAGGCTTCCGCCACGGGTGCTCGCGCGCGAACTCCGGGACGATGCCCCTGGGGTGGTAGGGACAGTACCGGAACGCGTCGATCATGCCGCCGAGCAGTTCATTGACGCGCCGATTCGTGGCCTCGACATCGGCGAGGGCGAAGCGGCCGCGCGCCACGCCGCCCTGATTGGAGACGACGATGAGCAGGAGGTCGGCGTGCTTGAGCCGGCGACAGCCTTCGAGGACGCCGGGCAGGAGGCGAACGAGCGCTGGGTCGCCGAGGTCGCCATCGGGCGTGACGTCATCGCAGTGGATGAGCGTGTCGTCGCGGTCGAGGAAGACGGCGCGGGGCATCGGCCGCGCAGTCTAAGGCCGATTCTTCGCGGGAGACCGAAACTCTTGTCCCGCCCGGCCTCATCCGATACAGTCCGGCCGGTTTTCGGCCGCGCCACCGTAGCTCAGTGGTAGAGCGCACCCTTGGTAAGGGTGAGGTCGCGGGTTCAATCCCCGCTGGTGGCTTTGGGGATCTTCACACCCCCGTCCAAGCCAGCAACACCGCGCATGGCTGCGCCGCACCCGGATTCATGGCGAGCGGTATGCGGCATCACTCCGCCCGCCGAAGGCGATGAGACGGGACCGCGCCCATGACCACTCCTCGGGAACACAACACATCCGAGCCGGCAGCCACGGCGCCGGCCTCAGTCGATGGCGCGCTCCTGCCCGCGCGCCCGCGCTGGCGACGACTCCTGCGCGACCTCGTCGACGCTGTCCGCGGCACATCGACGGACTACACGAGCGGCAGCCTCGGCCGCGCCATCTTCCTGCTTTCGATACCGATGATGCTCGAGATGGCGATGGAGTCGCTCTTCGCCGTGGTGGACATGTTCTTCGTGGCGCGCATCGGCCCTTCGGCCGCCGCCACCGTCGGGCTGACCGAGTCCGTGCTCACGCTTGTCTACGCCGTCGCGATCGGCCTGTCCATGGGCACGACGGCGCTCGTCGCGCGCCGCATCGGTGAGAAAAACCCCAAGGACGCCGCCGACTCCGCCGTGCAGGCGGTCCTCGTCGGCATCGCGGCGTCGATCCCGTTCTCGCTCATCGGTCTCTTCTTCGCGAAGGACCTGCTCCGGCTCATGGGCGCCGACGAGTGGTGCCTGACGCACGGCTACCGCTACACGGTCTGGATGTTCGGCGGCAACGCCGTCATCATGCTCCTCTTCATCATCAACGCGATCTTCCGCGGCGCGGGCGATGCGGCGGTCGCGATGCGCGTCCTGTGGCTCGCCAACGGCATCAACCTCGTCCTCGACCCGGTCCTGATCTACGGCTGGGGACCGATCCCGGCCATGGGCATCGAGGGGGCCGCGGTGGCGACGAACATCGGACGCGGTGCGGCCGTGCTCGTGCAGCTGTTGGTGCTCCTGCGCGGCGCCAAGCACATCCGCGTCGCGATGAATCAGGTGCGCCTGGACCTGCCGGTCATGTGGCGCCTCGTGCGCACCTCGCTGGGCGGCATCGGCCAGTTCATCATCGCCACTTCGTCGTGGGTCGCGCTCGTGCGCATCGTCTCTCACTTCGGGAGCGAGGCCGTGGCGGGCTACACGATCGCGGTGCGCATCTTCATCTTCACGCTGCTCCCCGCGTGGGGCCTCTCCAACGCCGCCGCGACGCTCGTCGGCCAGAACCTCGGCGCGAAGCAGCCCGTTCGCGCCGAGCGCGCGGTGTGGATCTGCGGCTGGATCAACACGGTGTTCCTCGCCCTGGTTTCGGTGCTCTACATCATCTTCGACGAGGAACTTGTGCGCATCTTCACCAACGATCCCAAGGCGATCGCCCATGGCGCCGACTGCCTGCGCATCGTCTCCTACGGTTACGTGATCTTCGCGTGGGGCATGGTCATGCCGCAGGCGTTCAACGGCGCGGGCGACACCATCACGCCCACCAAGATCAACTTCGTCTGCTTCTGGGTGCTGGAGATCCCGCTCGCGTACGGCTTGGCGATGACGGCCGAGCAGGGTCCGCCCGGCGTCTTCTGGTCGATCGTCGTGGCGGAGACTGCCGCGGGTGTGATCGGCATCCTGCTCTTCCGGCGCGGGAAGTGGAAGAGAACGGTCGTTTGAAGCCGCGCGCACCCGCCCGCTCGCGAACGTCACTCGCCCGTCGTCGCGCTCGCATACTGCTTGAGGCGCTGCTCGAACTCGCTCCGGCGTGACTTCTCATTGGCCGGCATCAGTCGCAGCGCCTCCTGCTGGCTCGCCAGCGCGCTCCGCCCCGAGCCGGTCGCGTGCTGCGCCGTGGCCAGCGTGTCCAGGTACTTCCAGAGTTCGTTCCCGCCCGAGCCGCGCTCGAGTTCGCAGGCCTTGGAGGCGGCCTTCAACGCGGCGTCGGCGTCGCGAAGCTTGATCGGCTCGACGCTCAGCAGCAGCACCGCCACATTGTTGAGGTGCGACGCGGGCAGGCCGCTGCCCTGAGCCGCGCCGCGCGTCGTGCGGATGATCTCCGCGACCGTCGCCTCGCCACGCCCGGGCCAACCCTGGGCCTCCATCACCCACGACAGTTGGCACGCGACATGCACCGTGTTCGGATGATCATCGCCGATCGCGTTGCGCAGCCCCTCCCACGCCCGCGCGAGAACCGGCTCGGCCTCCGCCGCCTTGTTCAGATCGAAGAGAATCTGACCCTGCTGCGACAACGCGTACATCGTGTCGATGTGGCTCGGACCGAATGTGCGCTCGCTGCCCTCGACGGCGCGCCGGATCGTCGCCTCGGCGGCCGCGCCATGACCGAGCTTGAGCTCCAGCATGGCGAGCCCGCGCACGGCCAGCAGCGTCCCCGGCTTGTCGGGCCCGTGAACACGCTCCCACGTCGCGGCCGCTTCGCGCATCAGCGGCTCCGCCTCGTCGAGCCTGTTGAGTTCCACGAGCACATCCGCCAGATTGAACATCGCGCCGAGCGTGTGCGGATGCTCAGCGCCCTGAACGCGCCGCTGACCCTCATAAACACGCCGGTGAAGCACCGCCGCCTCGTCGTCGATCGATCGCCGGCCATGGACCACCGCGAGGTTGTTCAGCACGCCAAGGGTCAGGGCGTTGTCCTCGCCGAGCGTCCGCGCAAATCCGTCCGAGGCCTGGCGCATGAGTTGCTCGGCCTCGTCCAGTCGCCCCTGCTCCAGGCGAAGCGATGCGAGGTTTGCCGTCGCTCGAAGCGTGTCGGTGTGCTCGGGCCCCAGCGTCTTGCGGCGCAACTCCACGACTTCGGGCAGGTGCTTCTGCGCATCGTCCAGCCGCCCAAGCTGCCAGTACGAGACTCCGAGCACATGCCGCAGCCGCGACTCGACGCGCGGCTGATCGGCAAAGTCGCTCGTGAGCCGCTCCGATGCGGCATCGAGCACATCGCGCACCGTGACGTCCCGCCCCTCCTCCTCAGGCTGGACCGACTGCAGCATCTGCATCACGAACGAAGTGACCGCCTCGGACTCTTTGCGGGCCTCTTCCGCCGCGGTCGCCTGCGCCCTCGCCCGCTCGCGCTCCCGCACGGCCTGCGCCAGCCCGTACGCGGTCCCGATCACTCCGGCCACGAGCGCCAATGCCACCGCCGCCGCCGCACCGACCGCGACTCGATGCCGTCGCACAAACTTCGACGCTCGATACGCGACGCTCGGCGGCCCGGCGACCACCGGCTCGTCGCTCAGGTATCGCTCGAGATCGTCGGCGAGGGCCGCGGCGGACTCGTACCGGCGCCGGCGTTCCTTCTCGAGGCACTTCATCACGATCCAGTCGAGTTCGCCGCGCACACTCCTGGCGAGGCTGCCGGCGTCGAGACCCACCATCGAGGGCGGCAAACCCGCCCGCGAGAGCAGGCCGAGCCGCACACTTGGCGCCGGGGGCGTCGCCGATTCGAGCGCGCGCTGGAGGCCTTCGAATCCGCCCGAGCGAAGCGTCTCCGAATCGACCGGCGTGACGCCCGTCAGCAGTTCGTAGAGGATCACGCCCAGCGCGTAGACATCGGCGCGCGTGTCCACATCGGCCGAGCCGCGCGCCTGCTCGGGCGCGACGTACTCCGGCGTGCCGACCATCTGGCCTTGCGCTGTGTAGGCAACATGCTCGGTCAGCGGCTGGTGCAGCGCCTTGGCGACGCCGAAGTCGATCACCTTCGGCAGCGGATTCTGATCGACCACCTGAACCAGGATGTTCGTCGGCTTGAGGTCGCGGTGGAGCACACCCTTCATGTGCGCGTGCTGCACGGCGCCGCACACCTGGATCATCAGTCTCACGCGATCGTCAACGCCCAGCCGCTCGAGTTCGCAGAACCGCGTGATCGGCTCGCCGCGCACGAGTTCCATCACAAAGTACGGTCGGCCCTGCGCCGTGATCCCCGCGTCGAACACCTTGGCCACCGAGGGATGGTCCATCAGCGCCAGCGCCTGGCGCTCGGCGTCGAATCGCGCCAGCACCTGGCGCGAGTCCATCCCCGGCTTGATCACCTTCAGCGCGACGCGGCGCTGCACGGGCCCGGTCTGCTCCGCGAGGTACACGCGACCGAAGCCGCCCTCGCCCAGCACGTCGATGACGCGATAGGAATCGATCACGAGGCCGAGCCATTCCAGCGCGCGATCCTCAACGCTGAGCGGCTGCTGGGCGGGCTGATCGATGGTCGGGTCGTCGTGCATCATGGCCGCCTCGAATCCTCGGCCGCGGAAGGGAGCCGAAGGCGTGCATGTACCGGCGGCCGGCTCCGACGCCGCAGGCCGCCCTCATTCCCCAAGACTTTTGAGGTGGTTTCCCTATGGAATCCCCCAAAAAGACTGGCGGCTTGACATATTCCTATATGGGTATACAATGTCTCACAGATGGCCCGCTCCGCGACCACATCAGACGCCTTCAATGCGATCGCCGAAGGTCGGCGGCGAGAGATCCTCGATCTTCTCGCCGGCGGCGAACAGACCGTGACATACGTGGTCGAAGCCCTGGGCGTGCCCCAGCCGCAGATCTCCAAGCACCTGGGGGTGCTGCGCCGAGTCGGGCTCGTGAGCGTGCGCCGGGAAGGACGCAAGCGCATGTACCGCGTGAACGGCGAGCGTCTCAAGCCCATCCACGACTGGGTCCAGCACTACGAGCGGTTCTGGCAGGAGCAATTGGAGCGGATCAAGCGACGCGCGGAGGCGGTTCATTCGCGCGAATCTCGGCAGACACCCAAGCAAGGCGAACAACTGGAGAACGGAACATGACCACCAGCGTGATGGAGGAAGCGGTTCAGACGCTGCTCGTGCAGAAGGATGTGCAGATCGAAGCGCCGATCGAGGTCACCTTTGAGGCGATCCTTGAAGAACTCGGACCCGGCAGCCAGATGCCCGATGGCAAACCATTCCCCATGAAGGTTGAGCCGTGGCCCGGCGGCCGCTGGTACCGCGATCTGGGAGAGACCGGCGGGCACAAGTACGGCCATCTCTGGGGCCACGTGCAGGTGATCAAGGCGCCGACGCTGCTGGAACTCTGCGGGCCCTTCTTCATGTCTTTCCCCGCGATCAACTTCGTTCAGTACCGGCTCACGCCGCAGGGGCGCGGCACTCGCCTGGCGCTGATCCATCGCGCCATGGGCCTGATCCCTCCCGATGTTCGCGAGGGCGTGCACGAAGGCTGGGCTCACGGCCTCAAGCGCATCCGGGAGATCGCCGAGCGCCGGGCGCGTTCGTAAGGGCGCGATCGGATGCGGAGTGAGCAAGTTCCGCCGCACCACAACTTCAGGGAGATCCTGCTATGAAATCGGTCGAGACTCCCGCGGGCGACTTCCAGGTCGTTTCCCATGCCGAGTGGCTCAAGGCGCGCAAGGCCTTTCTCCAGGAAGAGAAGGAGTTCACGCGGAGGCGCGATGAATTGAGCCGGCGCCGGCGCGCGCTGCCCTGGGTGAAGGTCGAGAAGAACTACGTCTTCGACGCCCCGGAAGGCAAAGTTTCGCTTGCCGATCTTTTCGGCGGGCGCCATCAATTGATCGTTTACCACTTCATGTTCGACCCGAAGTGGTCGCAGGGCTGCAAGTCGTGCTCGCTCCTCGCCGACCACTACGACCCGTCGGCGATCCATCTCGAGCACCGAGACGCCACGATGGTCACGGTCTCGCGCGCCCCGATCGAGAAACTCGAGGCCTTCCGAAAGCGCATGGGCTGGAAGTCGCGCTTCGTCTCATCGTTCGCCAACGATTTCAACCGCGACTTCCATGTGTCGTTCACGCCGGACGAGCTCGAATCGGGCGATGCCGTCTACAACTTCGTGCCCGCATCTTTCGGCATCTCGGAAGCGCCCGGCATCAGCGTCTTCTACAGGGATGACCGCGGGACCATCTTTCACACCTACTCCTCGTACGCCCGCGGTCTGGAGGACTTCATCGGCGCCTACCGCCTGCTGGACATCGTTCCCAAGGGCCGCGACGAGGAGGGAATCGGGGGGATGTCGTGGGTGCGCCACCACGACCGCTACGGCGACAAGAACTTCGTCGATCCTTGGAACGAGAAGTCGGCGGCGCCGGCGCGCCGCTGAGCCGGCCGTGCGCTCACGAAGCGAGGTCAGTCCATGAATTCCTGCCACTGTTGCGGTCGTTCAACGAAGCATCGCGGTGCGGTGCGGGCAGGCAAGGCTCTTCGCCGCCTCGCCGGATTCGTCGAATGGGCCGTCCCCGGCGCTGTCCTGGCGCTCATGCCCAAGTGCCCGGCGTGCTTCGCCGCTTACATCGCGCTGGGCACGGGCCTCGGGCTCTCGCTCACCGCCGCGGCGTATCTCCGAATCGCGCTGATCGTGCTCTGCATCGCGTCCCTGTCGTGGCTCGCGGCCCGGCGAGCCCGCCAGATCAGCCTCTGGCTGCGCGCTTTGAAGGGACACGCGTGAGGAGATCGCCTGATCCGCGTGGCTTGATTGATCCCCACACCCGCCGGTCGCGCGCCGATGCGCATCGATTCGCCGCGCCGGCCTTTTCTCGGAGGTTCCCATGAAACGCAGGAGATTCCTTCTTTCCGCCGCCTTGGGCGTCGTCGCCGTGGGCGCCCTCGTCGGTCCGCTGGCGATCGCCGGCTCGCCCAAGGAAGGCCAGCCCGAGTTCAAGCTCCCTCCGGGCTGGACGGAGTCGGACATGCAGGCCTGCATCGCCGCGGGCACGCCGGGCAAGCAGCACGAGCAGCTGGCCAAAGGCGCCGGCAAGTGGCACGGCAAGGGCACGATGTGCGGATTCCCCGGCGGCGACATGCTGCCCTACGAGTGCACGGCCACGGTGACATCGATCATGGACGGCCGCTACACGCGCTGCGAGTGGTCGAGCAACACGCCGGAGCTGGGCCCGTTCACCGGCCTGGGCTTCCAGGGATTCGACAACGTCTCCAAGCAGTACGTCGGCACGTGGATCGACAACCACAGCACGGGCATCTTCAGCGCTGTCGGCGAGCTCTCGGCCGACGGCAAGATCATGACCTGGACCTACACCCTCAACTGCCCGCTGAGCAACGGTCCGGCGAAGATGCGCGGCGTCGAGCGCACGACCGGTCCCAACACCAAGTCCCACGAGATGTTCGGAACCGACCCCAAGACCGGCAAGGAGTTCAAGATGATGAGCGTCGTCCTCACGCGCCAGTAGTGAGGGCCCGTTCATGTCACGGTCGTCCTGCACGGCGCCAACCCGTGCGCATAAACACGAGACCCACGGGCCCTTCGCCCGTGGGTTTTCACATCGAGCACGGGTCTCCTCGGGCCCGCCAAACCATGAGATAATGCGTTCCTCCCGGCAGGCAACGCGAAGGAGCAACCATGAGCACAGGACCTGTCGGCGCTCTGAACCGCAACGCGGTTGACACCGGTCTGCTGATCGTTCGTGTCGTCGCCGGCGTCATCTTCATGGCCCACGGCGCGCAGAAACTCTTCGGCGTCTTCGGCGGCCCGGGCCTTGCGGCCATGGTCAAAGCGCCGCCCGAAGGACTGGGACTCCTCGGCTACCCGGTCACGATCGGCGAGTTCTTCGGCGGTCTCGGGCTGGTCGTCGGCTTTCTCTGCCGCTTCTCCGCCGCATCGCTCATTGTGATCATGATCGGGGCCATCGCGATGTTTCACGGCAGGAACGGATTCTTCCTCGGCCACGGCCCCGACAGCACCCTGGCTCAGGCCGGCTACGAGTACAACCTCGCGCTCATCGGCCTGCTGGCGCCCACGCTCATCGCGGGGCCCGGACGCTTCGCCGTCGGCCGGTTCCTGCCGCTGCCCCGATCGAAACGGTCCGGCGGGACCATCATCGCGCTCGAATAGCGCGGTCGACATGCGGCCCACGGACCGGTCGGTTATCTTGAGTTGCCAGGTGGGTCCCAAACTTGTGATCCCGGCGTGCCAGTCGCGCCGGTCATAGATGAAGGAGAGCAGTCATGGCCTACGCCGATGGTTTTGTGCTCCCGGTCCCCAAGAAGAACCTGAAGAAGTACCAGGCGATCGCGCGCAAGGCGGGCAAGGTCTGGAAGCGGCACGGCGCTCTGGAATATCGCGAGTGCATCGGTGACGACCTGAACGTCAAGTTCGGCGTCCCGTTCCCCCGCCAGATCAAGTGCAAGACCGGCGAGACCATTGTCTTTTCATGGATCGTCTACAAGTCGCGCAAGCACCGTGACCAGGTGAACGCCAAGGTCATGAAGGACCCGGCCCTCAACGCCATGTGCGACCCGAAGGACATGCCGTTCGACTGCAATCGCATGCTCTACGGCGGGTTCAAGACGATCGTCGACATGTGATGCCGCCTGTCCGGCAGCGGCTTCGCCGGCCCCGGCCGCCCCGCGATCGGGCGCTTCCTGCCGCTGCCAAGTCCTCGAAGACGGGAATGCCCATCATTATTCTGGAGTGACCAGACGGCTGAGACCGCTCTAAGGAGACCAGAGATGAAGTACGTCGATGGCTTTGTCCTGCCTGTCCCGAAGAAGAACCTTCGCGCGTACACGGCGCTCTCCAAGAAGGCCGGAAAGGTCTTCCGAGAGCACGGTGCGGTCGAGTACATCGAGTGCGCGGGCGATGATCTGGACGTCAAGTGCGGCATGCCGTTCCCGAAGCAGATCAAGCCCAAGCGCGGCGAGACTGTCGTCTTCTCCTACATCGTCTACAAATCGCGCAAGCACCGCGATCAGGTCAACGCCAAGGTCATGAAGGACAAGCGCCTGGCCAGCATGATGGAGATGAAGAGCATGCCCTTCGACGTCAAGCGGATGTGCTACGGCGGCTTCAAGTCGATCGTCGAGGCCTGAACCGCTCCCCTCCGCGAGCGCAGGCCTGCGTTCCGAGATTGCGCGCTCGGCATCCTGCCTTCGCTCCCGTGCTTCGACCGCTCGCTCGATCCGCGCTCGTCCCGGCAAGCGCCGAAGACGGCTTCCGTGCCGGGCCTCGCTGATCTAGCTTCGCTCCGTTTATCTGAGTCCCCCTTTTCCGTTTCCTCTTCCGCGCTCCGCGTTTCCCACATTCGACCCGCCACGGCGGGTTTCGGTGCGGTCCGACATCCCACATCCGACATCCGACATCCGACATCCCCCCATACCTTCCTATACAGGCGGTCCCGCCCGGCCTACCCTCTGGGCCCCTGCCGTTCGACGGGGGGACTGGCATCCGGGCGGGATTTCGGTCAATATTCCCGCCCCGAGGGCTGTCCCGAGGGCGGGGTGGGCGGGTCCCGTCTGTCGCTGGTGGGGCGGCATCATCCCGGGTTTGTCGCGAGCGGCCCCCGGCGGCCGCGATTCTTCGATATCGTGTCCGCCCCGCGATCGCGCGGCGGCACACGGCCGCTCCGGCCTTTTCCGGCCGGCGTCCGATTGGCCGACACAGGGTCGGCGGACAAGATGGACTTTCGACACCCGGCGGGTTCGGGGCGCGCGGCGCGCCGGCGGCCCCCGCGTGGAGGTTTCGCCAGCCATGGCCAAGGACACATTCCAGAGGACCAAGCCGCACGTCAACGTCGGCACCATCGGCCACATCGACCACGGCAAGAGCACGCTGACGGCCGCGATGGCCATGCGCTCGGCCAGCAAGTTCGGCACCAAGGCCAAGACCTACGCCGAGATCACCAAGGGCGGCACGGTGCGCGACGCGACCAAGACCGTGACGATCGCGGCCTCGCACACCGAGTATGAGACCGACAAGCGCCACTACGCGCACGTTGACTGCCCGGGCCACGCCGACTTCGTGAAGAACATGATCACCGGCGCCGCGCAGATGGACGGGGCGATCCTGGTCGTGTCGGCGGCGGACGGCCCGATGCCGCAGACGCGCGAGCACGTGCTGCTGGCCCGCCAGGTCGGCGTGCCGTACATCGTGGTCTTCCTGAACAAGGTGGACCTCGTGGACGACCCGGAACTGCTGGAGCTGGTCGAGCTCGAGGTGCGGGAGCTGCTCAACAAGTACTCGTTCCCGGGCGACAAGACGCCGATCATCCGCGGCAACGCCAAGGCGGCCATGGAGTCGGGCGGCAAGGACGACAAGGCCTGCGGCCCCATCGATCAGCTCATGAAGGCGCTCGATGAGTTCGTGCCGACGCCGACCCGCGAGAAGGACAAGCCGTTCCTGATGTCGGTCGAGGACGTGTTCTCGATCAAGGGGCGCGGCACGGTGGCCACGGGACGCATCGAGCGCGGCGTGGTGAAGGTGGGCGACGCGGTGGAGATCGTCGGCCTCTCGCCGCAGAACAAGCAGAGCGTGATCACCGGCGTCGAGATGTTCCAGAAGACGCTGGAGACGGGCGAGGCCGGCGACAACGTCGGCGTCCTCCTGCGCGGCATCGAGAAAGAGGACATCGAGCGCGGCCAGGTCATCAACAAGCCGGGCACCATCAAGCCCCACAACAAGTTCAAGGGCGAGGTGTACGTGCTGACCAAGGAAGAGGGCGGGCGGCACACGCCGTTCTTCAACGGCTACAAGCCGCAGTTCTACTTCCGGACCACGGACGTGACCGGGAGCGTGAAGCTGCTGGGCGGGGCCGAGATGTGCATGCCCGGCGACAACGTGCAGATCGAGGTGGACCTCGCCGAGAAGCCGATCGCCATGGAGAAGGGCCTGCGCTTTGCCGTGCGCGAAGGCGGGCGCACCGTGGGCTCCGGAGTCGTGACCGAGATCATCGCGTAAACACGCGGAACAACATCCCAGACCCCAAGCCCGGATCATCCCCATGGCCAAGAAGAAAGGCGAAGCCCGCGAGTACGCATGGTTGCAGTGCTCTGAGACCGGCGATCTGAACTACCGCACCTCGATCAACGTCAAGGGCGGCATGTCGGAGAAACTCAAGGCCGGCTTCCAGAAGTACTGCCCGCGTCTCCGGCGTCACACGCTGCATAAGATCAAGAGGAAATGAAGGCACCGGGGACCTGGCACCAGGCATCAGTACGCCGACAGCATCGCAACTGGTTCCTGATCCCCGGTCCCTGATCCCTTCCTGCTTCAAGGCCGCCGGATTCACGCCGCCGGCGCTCTACCTGACCTAAACCCGCCGCGTAGCGGCGAAACAATCCGTTGCCCTTGCTCTACACCAGCCACGGGGTTCACACCCGCGGCGTTCTACACTCTCCAGACCGCGGCCTGCCTTGGTGTCCGAATTCCCGTTCTCCCAGGCCGCGGGATTCACTCCCGCGGCGCTCTACCTGACCTAAACCCGCCGCGCAGCGGCGGATCGCTACGCCGGTAGCTCAATTGGCAGAGCAGCGGATTCCAAATCCGCAGGTTGCGGGTTCGATTCCCTCCCGGCGTGTTCGAAACGGGCCCCGAGCGCATGCGAGGGGACCGGATTCCCAAGGAGCCATCGGAACGCCATGCTGAACATGTACAAACCGGGGCAGGGCTACTGGGTCCGCATGATGACGTTCATCGGCGGGATGCTGCTCTTCATCTGGGGCGGCTTCTGGCTCGCCGGACAACTCACCAAGATCGACATCCCCAAGGACGCCGACGGCGTGACCTATGTCATCGAGCCGCGCCTGGTGCAGGCGATGGGCGGGGGCGTCGTGCTGATCGTCGGCGCCCTGCTCTCTTATTGGGTCGCGTTCTCGAGCCCGCGGGCCTGCGAGTTCTTCATCGCCACCGAGAGCGAGATGCGGAAGGTCAACTGGTCGAGCCGGCGCGAAGTCGTCGGATCGACGCTCGTGGTCATCACGCTCTCGTTCCTGCTGGCCGTGGTGATCTTCGTTGTGGACCTCGGCTTCTCGAAGTTCTTCCAGGCCGTTGGATTGCTCCACTCGACCGGTTGATGCGGCCATCTCGCGCCGACCCGCGGGAAGCGCCAAGGGTTCAGGATTCGGAGTTCGACTCGCAGGACACCAGACCCGGGACACAAGCCTCAAGGGCACACCTATGAAGACGACTACGCACGACGGCGCCAAGCAACCCGAGACCGCGGCACCCCAGACCGAAACGGTCGGGCGTCTCAGCGCCGACGAGCCGCTGGTCACCGAGGGCATGAACTGGTTCGTGCTGCGCGTGGCCTCCAACAAGGAGGACTACGTGCGCGAGACGCTGCTGCGCAAGATCGAGATCGAGGGGCTCAAGAACCTCGTGAACCGCATCCTCGTTCCCACGGAAAAGACCAAGACCGTCAAGGCCGGGAAGCAGAAGATCACGGAGAGCAAGCTCTACCCCGGCTACGTGTTCGTCGAGATGCGCCTGGAGCCGGACGGGCGCATCCCGCAGGACGTGTTTTTCCTGATCAAGGAAACGACGGGCGTGGGCGACTTCGTGGGCGCGACGGGCCGCCCGACGGCGCTGGCCAACCACGAGATCGAGAAGATGCTCCTCGACAGCCGCAAGCCCGAGGAGCTGCCCAACGTGCGCCTCGTCTTCGAGAAGGGCGAGCACGTGGTGATCAAGGAAGGCCCCTTCGAGGGCTACGAGGGCTCGGTGGACGAACTGCTCCCCGACAAGGGCCTGGTGCGCGTGCTCGTGACGATCTTCGGGCGCCAGGCGCCGATCGAGATCGAGGAGTGGCAGATCGCGAAGATCGAGGGTGGATGAAGCGTCGTTGCTCGGCGCTTCGTGAAGCGCACCTGCGATTCAGGATTCGGCGGGGTGCTCGAGCGGATTGACGCGCGGCGTGGGGTCGCCGTGGTCGCGGATCATCCGCTCCAGCGCGTGCCAGACCAGCCGGCGCATTTTGCGACCGAGCGGCTTGCCGCCGCGGTGGGCCGGCATGGCCGCGAGGAACGCGCGCAGGCGCAGGGTCAGACGCGGGGGGCAGGCGCAGCCTGTCGGCTCGATGAGCAGCGAAGAGAGCATGTCCATCGTGTTGCTGAAGGAATGGCCGCGCCGGATTCCCGAGGCGTCGATCTGGACAAGTCTCATGGGTTGGCTGGTGCCCGATCCCTGGTCCCCGGCCCCCTCTTCCACAATGAGGTTCGAGGGCTTGAGGTCTCGGTTGCGGATGCGGCGCTCGCGCATCTGAGAGATCAGTTCGCCGGCGGCGCGGGCCAAATCGTGCTCGGCGCGCGGCGGCAGATCCTGGTCGTGCATGTGACGGAGCAGCGTCTTGCCCGGTACGCGGCGCGTGACGAGCACTTCGCAGACTTGGCCGTGATCGTCGCGTCCATCGAAGAGCACGAGCGGCTCTGCGGCGGCGAAGCCCCGGCTGCGCAGCAATTCCAGGCCGCGCCACTGCGCCTCGCCGGGAGTGAGGCGCAGCCATCGGCGCAGAGCCCCCGCGCGGCCCGAGAGCCGGATTGTCTTGAGGAACACGTCGATGGGCGGGGAAACCCGATCCAGCGTGCCGGTGAGGACGCTCGTGCGCCCGTCTTCTTTGATGATGCGGGCTGAGTCGAGGAACGATCGCGCGACTACAGCGTGCGCGAGGGTGTCCGTCATGCCCGGCGCGAGCCGGATGACTCGATTGTGCTGAGAGGGTGGGTGGAGCGCGGGCACGCCAACGAATCTATCTGGGTTTGCGGCCGCATGTGGGCGGGACAAATCACGGTGCAGGAGGAGTTCCCCCTGCAATCCCCCCCTGAAATACAAAGACCAGGAAGTTGATCAGGTGATCAATCCACGGGTTGCGGTCGCTGCGCGACCTCCACCCGTGGCAAGCCACCTTCGTCCCTACGGGACTCAGACCCAAGACAATCACCTTGCATTGTTCGCAGGTGCGCGGTGCACGGGGCCGCGAGCGCTTTGACGCCCGCGATGCGCTCATCGACGATGGGGGCGATGCCCGCGCCGGACACCTCCGCCGTCACGACCACCCCGCTGCCGCTCTCGGTGGCGACGGTGTGCTGCAACAACGAGACGACGATCGGGCGTCTAATCCATTCGGTGCGCGGCCTCGCCGCCGAGATCATCGCCGTTGATTCCGGCTCGACGGATTCGACGGTCGGCCTGCTCAAGGCGGCGGGCGCGACGGTGATCGAGCAACCCTGGCAGGGATACGTGCGCCAGAAGCAGTTCGCCCTCGAGCAGTGCACACAGACATGGGTGCTGCACCTGGATAGCGATGAGTCGCTGGAGCCCGCGCTGCGCGGATCGATCGAGGCTGCGGTGCGTCGCGATGACCTGGGCATCGCCGGCTACGAGATCAACCGCAAGGTGTGGTACGCGGGCGCGTTCCTCGAGCACACGTGGCAGCCGGAGTGGCGGCTGAGGCTCGTGCGGCGGGGGCGGGCACGCTGGGGCGGCTACGACCCGCACGATGACCTGAAGATCATCCCCGCATCGGGCAGCGAGCCGGCGCGCATCGAGCGCCTCGCGGGCGATATGCGCCACGACACGATGCCCTCGCTGGGCGAGTTCCTCGAGCGGCAGGCGCGGCACGCCCGGACCGCCGCGGCGAGCCAGTTCGCCATGGGCCGGCGCGGCAGCATGGCCCGCGTGGTCTTTTCCCCCGCTGGCGAGTGGCTCAAGCAGGTCGTGCTGCGCAGCGCATGGCGCGACGGCTGGCGCGGCATGGCCGCGGCTACGGCCTCAAGCATCGGAGTGGCCATGAAGCATGCGCTGCTGCTGGAAGCGACGCGCAGCGCAGAGCGCGGGGGACCGCGATGAGCCCCGCGCTGCTCTGGGCGCTGTGCATCGCGGGGGCCTACCTGATCGGATCGATCCCGTTCGGCCTGCTCATCGGGCGCTGGCACGGCATCGACATCCGCCAGCACGGATCTCGCAACATCGGGGCGACCAACGTCGGACGGGTGCTCGGCAGGCGCTGGGGCGTGCTCTGTTTCTTCCTTGACCTGGCCAAGGGAGCGCTGCCCGTGCTCGCCGCCGGCTCGGTCACCGGCGCGCTCGGGCGCCGCGACATCGAGACCGGCGATGCGTGGCTGTGGCTGGGCGTGATCGGCGCGGCGATCGCCGGGCACATGCTCCCGGTGTTCGCAGGGTTCAAGGGCGGCAAGGGAGTGGCCACGGGCTTTGGCGCGCTGCTGGGCGCATGGCCGGCGCTCACCGTTCCCGCGCTGGCGGCGTTCTTCGCGTGGGTGATCTCGGTGCGCCTCACGCGCTATGTCAGCGTCGCTTCGTGCATCGCGGCGGTGGTGCTGCCGCTGGCCGTGGTGGGCTGGGCCGCGGCCGGCGCGTGGGGCGATGCCACGGGCGGTTCATGGTGGAGGCATGCGTGGCCGTTCGTGGCGGGCACGGCGGCGCTGGCCGCGGTCGTCATCTGGAAGCATCGGGCGAACTTTGCGCGATTGCGGGCCGGGACCGAGTTCAAGGTGGGCCAGCGACGCCCGCCCGATAACGCCGCGTGAGCGCTCGCGCTCGACCCGCGCGGACCTTTTCATCGCGGAGAGTTATCCGACCGAGATAGTTGTCATGCCCATGGATGGGTTCATGCGCCTGTGGAGGGGTATCCGGGGTCAATCCCGACCCGGAACGGGCCGATGCCGATCTCACTCCAGGATGAGTGATCGCCTTCACATGTCCATGACGCGGCTGAGGCTCCGCGGCTCGTTCGACGCCCGGCCCGAGGCCGAATCGGACCCACTGCCGTTTCCGACGGGCGGCGTGTGGTCGCTGCGCGACACGCCGCGGAGCGCGCCCGGCCGGCGCCGGTCGCCCGCGAGACACCCTGCCGAGCGCGCTCTTGACTTCGTGCAGGAGCGGCTCGACGCGCTTTCGGGCGACCTCGACGAGGCGCTGCACCTGCCGGACTTCGATCCGGATCGGCCCGCCGCGGCTTGAAACAGCGGATTCCCGGGACGAGTCAGCGTTTGGCTGCCTTTGCGGAACGGCGCTTCGGCCACTTCGCGCTTGCCGACTTGGGGGGCTCGTCGTCGCCGCAGTCCTCGCACGTGCCGTGCAGGTAGACGTCGTGCTGCTTCACGCGGAACTTCTCGACGCCGGAACGGCCCTTGAACGAGACGTTCAGCGTCGCATCGTCGGCGCAGCGAACCGTGCCGCACTCATCACAGATGAGGTGCGCGTGCCGGTGCTCGGCGGCCTCGGACAGGCCGTAACGCCAGATGCGGTCGCCCGTATCGAGGCGGTGCGCCAGTTTCTTGCGGACGAGGCTGCTGAGCGTCCGGTAGACCGTCACTCGGTCGAGCGCGGCGGTTCTCGATGCGGCGAGCACTTCCTGCGCCCTGAGCGGCGAGGCGGCCTCGGCGAGGATGCGCAGCACCGCCAGGCGAGGCTCGGTGGCGCGCAGCCCTCCGGCGCGGAGGCGCGTGCGCCACTGCTGCTCGTCGAACGCGGGGGCGTGCTCTGCGGTCATCGGTGTGCTACGGGCCGGGCCGGGCCCCGGTCTCAGATCACGGCGGGCGGCAAGCCCATGCAGCGGCGCCACGTGCTGATCTGCCCCAGGTGCACCATCATGTGCGCTGAAAGCAGGAACGCCACGATTGAGCCGACCGTGGGAAACCGCTCGACCATTTTTTCGTTCGGGTTGGGGCGATCCCACACGTCCTCGGAGACCTCAGGGATCGCCTTGACAACCGACTCGTGGCGCGTACGGAAGCGCTCCACGATCTTGTCCATCGGCGGATAGACCTTTCCCTCCGGGTCGTCCAAGCACTCTTTGCCCGCGGCGAAGAGGTCCGTGAACTTCGCATCGGGCTGTTCCTGATTCGTCCGCCCGATCATGTTGAAGATCCGGTCCGGGTAGAGCGCCAGGTGGCCGAAATTGAAGGCCGGGTGGTTGGTCTTCACGCCCTTGGGCATGCGTGCGAAGTCTTTGGCGGGGATACCCGCCAGGATCAGGTCCGCGAATGCAAGACAGCGCTGGGCGCTCGGAATAACGACGCTGGCGAATCGGGGCATGGGCAGGCTCCGCAGCAGAGCGTAACGAGGGCGATCGGAGCGATTGTAGGCCCCACACGGGCGGGCCCGGCCGACATCTCTTACCGGTAGTGCTGAGGACAAACCGGAAATGATGCGGGATTCGCAACAACCCGGCGAGGTGCGCGTCGTAGAATCTGGTATGCAGCGCACACTTCAGATCGCCCGCGCCGCAGCGCGCCGGCGCATGCTCCGCCGGCTGATGACCGTGCTTGGGCCGGCGATGGTTGTGGCCTCCGGGCTGGCGCTGATCGTGCTCCTGACCGACCGATTGATCGGTCCCGGCATCGACTGGTGGCTGGTGGTGGGGCCGGCCGCGGCGGCGGGCTTGCTGGCATCCTTGGCCGCGACGTTCATCCGGCCCGGCACGGTGCTCGAGGCCGCTGTGGAAGTGGATACGGCGCTCGTGCTCAAGGACCGGCTGGGCACGGCACTGGCGCTGGCGCGAGCCGGGAACGGCGGCGCGCCTTCCGATCCGTTTGTCGCGATGGCCGTGGAAGATGCCGAGCGCATCGCGGCGACGGCCGATGCGCGGCGCGCGGTTCCGATCCGCCTTGGGCGGTCCTGGTCCGCCTGGCCCGTGATGATGCTGGCGGCGGCGCTCTTGGGCGTGCTCATGCAGCCGATGCACCTGCTGGCGGCGCGCACAGGGCCCGGGCGCATCTCGATCACGCCGGAGCAGGTGACGCGCGCTCAGGAGGACCTGCGCAAGACGGCCGATGCGCTGAAAGAGCCCGAAGACCCGACGAAGCCTGAAGAGCCGCTTTCGACCGAGGCGCAGCGGCTGCTGGAAAAACTCAACGAGGAACTGACGCAGGGCAAGATGACGCCGGATGAGGCGCGTCTGCTCGCGGCGAGCCAGATGGAGCAGGAGGCGGAGGCGCTGGCCCGCGAGAATGAGTCATCCGCCGCACGCGATGAGGCGCTCAAGGAAGCGCTGGCCGAAGCGGCGGGAGCAGCCGGGGGCGAAGCCGCCGACGGGGGCGAGCCGGGCGAGCAATTCGGAGACCCGCTCACCGAGGCTCTTGAACAGGGCGACATGGAGGCCGCGTCGAAGGCCGCCGAGGAACTGGCCAAGGCGATCGAGGCCGAGCAACTCACGGATGAGCAGTTGACCGAGATGGCCGAGGCGCTGGAGCAGATGGCCCAGAGCCTCGAGCAGTCGGCGGCCGAGCAGGAGCGGCTGGCTCGGGAGCAGGCCGAGCGCCAGATGGAACGCCTCCAGCAGCAGGGCTTCTCGAAAGAAGATGCGCAGAAGATGATGCAGGAGACCGACCCTGCGGCGCTCGAGAAGATGATGCGCGAGCGCGGGATGGATGAGCAATCGGCGCAGAAGATGGCTCAGGAGATGGCGCAAGAGAACCGCCAGCGGCAGGCGCGCGAGCAGGCCGCGCAGGAACAGCAGCGCCTGTGCCAGGGCATGCGCGATGCGGCTTCCGAGTGCCGGGGCAACTGCAAGGGCGGGGCGCAGGGTCAGCGTCCGGGCTCGGCATCGGGGCAGCGGTCGGGGCAGAAAGGTTCGGCGCCTCAGAGCGTTCCGTCGCTCGGCCAGCCCAGCGCGGCGCAGAAACTCCAGCAGATGCTCGACCAGATGGCGGGGCGCCAGCGCGACGCCGCGGGCGACGCGGTGCGGATCGCGCGCATGAAGGGCGAGGCGCAGCGCCTGATGAACAGCCTGAGCATGAGCGAACGACAGCGACGCGACGGCTGGGGCTCGGCTCAGCGCCTGCAGGGCGGCGGGCGTCAGGCCGGCTCAGGCGGGAGCGAGAACCCGCTGCTCGATCAGCCGCCGATCGACCACACGACGGCGCCGGTCGATGTGCGCCGGACGGGAGAAGGGCCGCAGCAGGTCGCGGGTGAGTTCACCCGACCCGATTCGCTCAAGCGCGCCCCGCGGACCGGCACCGCTCCGACAACTCAGGAACTTCGCCAGGCGCAACGGAGCGCCGAGCAGGCGATCGAGGAGCAGAGCGTTCCGGCGCGGTACCGCAACGTGCGCGAGTATTTCAAGAAGGCGGTGAAGCGGGCGGAGACCGAAGACTCGAAGAAGACGGACCAGCCGCCCGCCCCGAGCGCCCCGGACGCCGGGCCCAAGAAGGACGAGGCCGCGCCGGCGAAGCAGCAGGAGCCGGCCGACAAGCCAGGCTGATTGCCGGTCTGTTCATCCGGCGGCGCCGCCGACCATCGCACGGAGCCCCTCGAGCGTCGCGACCAGCTTTGAATCATCGGTGCGCGTGTCGAGCCCGATTCGCCGCGCCAGATCGATCGCGGCGCGGGCGGCGGCCTCCGCCTCTTTCTTCCGGCCCAGCGCTGCCTCGGCGCGGGCAAGATCGGCATCGCAATCAAACGCCTGTCGGGTCGCGCCCTCGCCGATCTCGCCGAATGTCTTCGTAGCCTCGCGCAGCGCGGCGGCGGCCTCGGCGTGCTGGCCCTTGAGCAGCAGCGCCCGCCCGCGCCGCGCGACGTTGGCTGCGATCCCTGACCGGTTGCCCAGCTCGCGGTGCATCTGCTCGGCCTCGGCGAAGCAGCGCATCGCGCCGTCGATGTCGCCCTGCTCCTCGAGCACCATGCCCCGGCTTCCGATGTTGCGGGCCACGCTGGGCTTGTGCCCGAGTTCGCGGTTGATCGATTCGGCCTCGGCGAAGCAGCGGAGGGCCTCGCCGTGCTCGCCGCGCTCCTGGAGGACGATGGCCCGGTTGTTCAGAACGCGCGCGATCGCCGTGCGGTTGCCGAGCAGGCGGTGCATGGACTCGGCCTCGGCATAACAGGCGAGTGCGGCGTCGTAGTCGTGCCGGTCGGCGAGCACGATGCCCCGCCCGCCCACGTTTCGCGCCACGCCGGCGCGATTGCCCAGGCGTTCGAACTCCTCGGACGCACGCACGAACGCCTCGATGGCGCGGTCGTACTCGCCCTGCTTCCAGAGGACGCTGCCGCGACCGCCCAGCGCGCGGGCAAAGCCTGCCCGCTCGCCGGCGGTGCCGAACGCCTCGGCGGCGCGATCGAAGCAGCGGATCGCAGTCTCCAGCGCGCCGCGCAGCCGGTGCATCTCGCCCTGCTGGATCAGGGCGCTGCCGAGTTGCTCGAACTGCCCGACGGACTCGGCGAGCCGCACGGCTTCATCGGCGAGGGACGATGCCTTGTCCCAGTCCCCCACATCCTGGCAAGCCAGGCACAGCGCGTTGAGCAGGCGCACCTCCAGCAGCCGATCGGGCTGCGCCGAGCCGCGCAACGCGGCCAGCGATGCCTCGAGCCGGGAGGCGCGGTCGGGCGACAGGCCGCGCACCGCCATGGTCACCGCCATGGCGAGGATGGCGCGGGCCGCGCCGGCGGCGTCGCCGCGCGCCAGCGCCCGGTCGTGAACAGCGAAGAGATTCTCGGCGTCCTGTTCGAGGCGGTCGAAGGCCTCGAGGGCCTTGTCCGTGCCGCGCCGGGCGTCCCATTCCTGCGCGTAGCGCGTGAAGTGGGCGGCGTGGCGCTCCTCCAGCGCGCGGCGGTGCTCTTCGCCCAGGAGCGTCAGCGCTTTCTCCTCCGCGTATTCGCGGATCGCGACGTACATGCGCAGGCGCGTGCCGTACGGCGTTTCGATCGTGGAGAGAAGGCTGTGGTCGCGCAGGGCCTCCACCGCGTCGATCGCCGGCGGCGCTTTGTCGAATGACGACAGGTCGATCACCTCGTCCGCGGCCTCGATGAGAAACCCGCCGCGGAATGTGCACGCCTGGCACAGCGCCGATCGTTCCCAGTCGGTCAGCAGGTCGTAGGACCAATCGATGGCGCCGAGCAGGGTCTGTTGGCGCGCGGGCAGGTCGCGGCGCGAGGATCGCAACAACTGGAACTTCTGTGAGAGACGGCTGACGATCTGTCCCGGCGTCATGATTCGGGCTCGGGCGGCCGCCAGTTCCAGAGCGAGGGGCATCCCCTCCACGGCGGCGCAGATCTCCGCGACGTCGTCGGAGTTCTCGTCGGTCAGGTCGAATCCGGGCTTGGCTTCTCGGGCACGCTCGACGAAGAGGCGCACGACGTCGTAGGAACTCATGGGTTCCTCGGGCGTCTTCGCGCCGTTGGTCGAGCCCGGCGGGCCCGCGTGCACGCGCCGCTTGCGCGGCACGGGGATGGGCAGCGGGTCGAGGCGGTATTCGCGCTCGCCGCCGAGGCCGAGCAACGAGCGGCTCGTGACGAGGAATCGGACCTGGCGGGCCCGCTTCATCCACAGGCCCACGGTGCCGGTGGCGTGGCGGACCACCTGCTCGAAGTTGTCGAGGATGAGGAGGAGCGGTTTGCGGAATTCGAGAACGCCGGAGACGACCTTCTCGGGCGGGTCGGCGCCGGTGAGCGGCACGCCGAACGCGCCGGCCACCTCGGCGGCCAGAGCATCGGCCGTGCGCACCTCGCTCAGGTCGGCGAACCACACGCCGCCCTCGAAACGGTCGAGGATCTCGCTGCCGATCCGCAGCGCCAGGCGGGTCTTGCCGATGCCGCCGGGCCCCGTGATCGTGATGAGCGGTGTCTTGCCCTCGGTGAGCAATTCGCAGATCTCGTTCCACTCGCGCTTGCGCCCGACGAATGAAGTCGACTGATACGGCAGGTTGGTCGGGGCTTCGTTGAGCGTCTTGAGCGGCGGGAATTGGCGCCCGGCGAGCGATCGCGGCAGAACCTGGTAGATGTGCTCGGCGCGCGAGAGGCCCTTGAGTCGGTGCTCGCCGAGGTCGGTCACCTGCGCCTCGGCGTCTTCGATGGTCTCGATCGCGGCCTCGTAGGTGGCCTTGGAGATGAGGATCTGGCCGCCGTGGCCCGCCGAGCCGACGCGCGCCGAACGGTTGACGAACGGGCCGAAGTAGTCCATGCGCCCGGTGGTCGGGTCCAGTTCGCAGATGGGCTCGCCGGTGTGCACGCCGATTCGGATGAGCAACTCACCCTTGAGTTCGGGTGGCGCGATCGCGCGCATCTTTTCCTGGGCCGCCAGGGCCATCTTCACGGCGTCGGAGGCGCGGTGGAAGGCCGCCATGAAGGCGTCGCCCTCGGTCTTCACCTCGTAGCCGTCGTGGGCGGCGATGAGCTCGCGCATGAGCGAGTTGTGCGCGCCGAGCACGGGCGCGAACCGGTCCTTGAGCGCCTGCCACAACTCGGTGGAGCCCTGGAGGTCGGTGAAGATCAGCGTGACAGTGCCGGTCGGGTACCGCATCAGTCGGTCCGCGAGGCCGTCGGCCCCGCAAGGCGAGGCAGCTTCCGCCCCATTCCGAGGGGAGGTGGCTATCGATCATAGAGACCCGGGGCGGCGGCGCGCCCCGAATCCCGCCCGTGTCCGGATAACGGCGGAGGGTTGACCCACCCGGTTTGAGGGGTAGATATCCATCGGCGATGAACGCGGCGGCCCGGGTTGCCGATTGTTGTTGCGCGGCGATCCGGGGGGGCTTATGAAAAAACAGCGAGAGACGGATGGTCCGATCCACAGCACGCTCGCCGAAGAGGGCGAGATGCGCGCCCTGGTCCGGATTTTCCTCGACGAACTGCCTGAGCGGGTCCGCATGCTCGAGTCCGCGTGGAGCGCGGGCGACGCCCAGCGCATCTCGAGCCTCGCGCATCAGCTCAAGGGCGCCGGCGCCGGGTACGGGTACGAGAGCCTGACCTCCGCCGCCGCGGCGCTTGAAGGGGCGCTCGATGATGCCGGGCGCGGTCTGGACGCGGCCCACGAGGAATTCGTCACGCTAATCGATCTCTGCCGCCGCGCCGTGCTCTGATTCGACATTCGCGAATGCCCGCTGCCACCTCTGTACAAGGGTGACTCTGTTGACTTCGACGCCGCCGCAGAATCCGATCCTCCTGCTGATCGACGACGCCCCGTCGATCCACCGGCTGCTCGCGTTCAAGCTCAAGAACGAGGGGCTCGATTTTCTGGCCGCTTCGAGCGGGCAGGAGGGCTGCGAACTGGCGGCCTCGCACCACCCGGGGCTGGTGCTGCTCGATCTGAACATGCCGGGGATGGACGGGTTCCAAACGCTCAAGGCGCTCAAGAACGACCCGCGCACCATCGACATCCCCGTGATCGTGCTCTCGGGCAACAGCAAGCCCGAGGACAAAGTGCGGGCCTTTGAACTGGGCGCGATGGACTTCGTCACCAAGCCGTTTGACATCCACGAGCTGCGGGCCCGCATCGCCTCGGCGCTGCGCATCCAGCGCCTGATGCACATGCTCGAGACGCGCGCGCAGACCGACGGCCTGACAGGGCTGGGAAACCGGGCCTATTTCAACCGCCGCCTCTCCGCCGAGATCGACTGCGCCGGACGCAACGCCTCGGGCCTGGCGCTGGTGATGTGCGACCTCGATCGCTTCAAGAAACTCAACGACACGTTCGGCCACCCCGCGGGCGACCACGTGCTTCAGGGCTTCGCCAACATGCTGCTGAGCGAGCTGCGCTCCTATGACGTGCCCTGCCGCTACGGCGGCGAGGAGTTCGCCATCATCATCTCTGACGCGGCGATGGATGTGGCTCTGAGCATCTGCGAACGCATCCGCAAGGCGCTGGAGGCCAAGCGATGGCCGAGTTTCCCGGAGGTGCGGGCCACGGCTTCGTTCGGTGTCACGGATCGGGGGCTCGACGGCAAGAACGATCCCGGGGCGTGGATTGAGGCGGCGGACCGCGCGCTCTACGCCGCCAAGCAGGGCGGGCGCAACAGGATCCACAGCGCTCGAGACGGAACCCCGGACCGGCTGCCCTCGCCCGCGGACACGCGCACGATCAGCGAGCAGCGGCCAGCGGCATAGTTTGCGCGCTCGCGGTTCAAGCGCTCGGCGTCCTTGCCTTCGCTTTCTTGAATCGGCCGCTGGCCGCCGAGATCCTCGGCCCGGCTTCGCCGACTTCCTGCCGGGCCTTGGCGGCGGCGGCGCTAGCCTGTAATCACGGGTGTCAGCGCTGGCCGTCCGGAGAGCACCGCGCGAACGTTGGCCGCGCAGAGTTCGGTCATCGCACGCCGGCTGTCCACGCTGGCGCTGCCCATGTGCGGGGCCATGACGATGTTGTCGAGTCCGATCAGGTCCTGGTGGACCGCCGGCTCCTTTTCGAAGACATCCAACCCAGCGCCAAAGAGCCGCCCGTCGCGAAGGGCGCGGGCCAGCGCCGCCTCATCGATGACCGGCCCGCGCGACGTGTTGACCAGGATCGCCGTCGGCTTGAGCAGGGCCAGCCGGCGGGCGTTGATCAGATGGCGCGTCTCATCGGTCAGCGGCGTGTGGATCGAGATGAAATCAGCCTGGGGCAGCCCCTCTTCAAGTTCCACTCGCCGGGCGTTGACTGGCGCGAACTCGAAATTCGGCTTGGGCGAGCGAGCGACGTAGAGGACCTTCATCCCCCAGCCCACCGATCGCAATGCCGTCGCATAACCGATGCGCCCGGCGCCGACGATGAGCAGAGTCCGCCTCGCGATCGCCTGACCCAGGAATTCCGCCGGCCCGAGAACGCCGTGCTTGGCCCAGGCGCCCGAGCGCGCGAAGCGGTCGCCGTGCGAGAGCCGCCGGGCTGCGGCGAGCATCAGGGCCCAGGCCATGTCGGCCGTGCCCTCGGTCACGGCGTCGGGCGTGTTGGTGACGATCACGCGGCGCTTCGCGCACGCCGCCAGATCGATGTTGTCCACGCCCACGGCGAAATTGGCCACGACCTTCAGATGAGCGCCCGCGGCGTCGAGCACCGGATCGTCGATGCGCTCCGACACCCAGGACACAATCGCATCAGCGCCTTTCACGAATCCGCGCAACTCTTCCGGCGTGGCAAAGCCTCGCTCGGGACCCCAGCGCACCGTCGCGCCGGGCACTTCGAACTCGGCGGGCAGCGGCCTGCATGCGGCGACGATGGGCATGGACTAAGCGTAGCGGGGAGTCAGACGCCCGTGAGCATCGCCTCGATCATTGCCTTCGCATCCTCGGCATCGCGCGGTGGTCGGTCGAAGTGGACTCGAACGACACCGAAGCGTGCACGCACGTGAAGGCCCAGGTCATCGACACCCACGCACAGCGGCGAAGGCACGTTGACGTGGGCCGCGCGCTCGCACAGGCGCGCCAGCCCGCCCGAATTGGCGTTGACGAGTCTGCACAGCGCCGGCTCGGCCGGGGCGAGCGGGTTCGGCGGCAGCAGTTCGTCCGAGTCGAAGACCCACGCCTCGTGCTTGCCGCTGTCCACGTTGATCGCGGCCCAGCGCGGGAACTCCGGCGCGCCGTGCCACGCTTGCCACCGATCGGTCAGGACGCTCTCTTCCGTGGGGCGAATCGTGACGATCAGCGCGAGCGCATCATCCGCCTCGGCGGGGATCCAGAGGACGGGCTCGGCCAGCCCGAACACCGCCGGCGCCAGCGGCGCGATCAGCCGCTTGCCCGCCGGATCTGGCACAAAGCGGCAAACAAACGATTGCTCCGCCGCCCGCACCACGCCCTCGCCATCGGTGGTGAGGACATCGCGCGCGGTCCCGAGCGCCTTGCGCTCGGCGGGGTCGCCGGGCGGAGGCGAGGAGGGGGACGGGATGTCGGTGGGTGACGAAGACATTTGTTCAATCATTGGCGTGCCACCGATTCCGGTCCGCCGCAATCGGTGTCGTGACTTGAGCACCGATCATCCCGGCGCGCCGGGATGATCTGTGGCACGGGGCGGATCCGCCTTCGGGTCCGCGCGCGGGAAGAGCGGCTCGCCTTTGACGATGGGCGTACCCGGTTTGAGTTCCCCCCACTTGCACAGATCCTCGAGCGGGCGCGAGAACCGCCCCTTGGCATCCGGCGGCTCCCGGCCCATGCGGCGCAGCAGTTCGCCCATCGACTTGGGAATCGCGGGAGTCAAGAGTGTCGCGGCGATTCGAATCGCCTCAGCGCTGTCATAGAGAATCCTGCCTACGCGCGGCAGATTCGCCGGATCCCTGGCGAGCTTGAACGGCTCGGTCGCGTGAATCCACTGGTCAACGGTCCGGGTCAAGGCCAGCGCTTGCGTCAGCGCCTTGTCGGGCTCGAACGCCGCCGCCAGCGCGCCCACCTGGGCAAAGGCGCTTCCCCCCTGGCCGATGACGGGGCTCGGTTCCGCCAGATAGTCCTTTGGATTCGGGCACTTGCCCGCGAAGTACTTCTCGATCATGTTGCTCAC
>Ga0187894_10001314_pt1 | contig 32120 bp, 32 predicted proteins | sample GBC1701081metaG_FD_136650 | JGI IMG/M metagenome (GOLD analysis project Ga0187894, IMG submission 136650) | White microbial mat communities from a lava cave in the Kipuka Kanohina Cave System on the Island of Hawaii, USA - GBC170108-1 metaG ...
CGGGTTCTCGGGCGGTTGGCGGCGTGAGTTCCGACTCTCGTGCCCACCACCGATGGCGTTTGGCGTGATCGACTCAACTGGCTGTAGCAGCTGAGAAAAGTGGCGGAGGGGGAGGGATTCGAACCCCCGTTGCCCTTTCGAGCAAACCTGATTTCGAGATTGCCTAACAGCGATACCCCCCGCTGCGCTCGACAGCGACTTGTTGCGACAAGTGTTGATTCCGTCTTGACTTTTCCGTCGGCGGATCAGAATTTCGCCTCGACGCGTTGCGACTGCTCTCGACGGATTTCTCCAGCCGCTTGCCCACCATTTGCCCACCACCACCTAACACCTTCGGGTTGCGCGCGCCGGCGGAGGCGATGGCCACGAAGCTCACGAAGCGGATCTGCGAGGCGGCCGCGGCGCGCGGAACGGGCTGGTCGACGCTCTGGGATTCGACGCTTTCGGGATTCGGGATGCGCGTGCGCGGAACCGGGCGGAAGACCTTCGTCGTCTTCTACCGCACGCGTGCGGGCGAAAAGCGCCTGATCACGCTCGGCCGCTTTCCGGAACTCAGCGTGGACGATGCGCGAAAGCAGGCGCGTCTCGTCTTGGGCGACGCGTCGCAGGGCGGCGATCCGCTCGCGGAGCGCAAGCGCCTGCGGCGATCGCCAACCGTGGGCCAGCTCTCGCACCAGTACTTGGAGCTGCACTCGAAGCTTCACAAGCGGAGCTGGAAGGACGACGCTCAGCGGATCAAGGCGTACGTGGTGCCGCCCCTCGGCGCCCGCAAGGCGGAGAGCGTGCGCCGCGCCGACATCGCGGCGCTCCTCCGTGAGGTTGGAACGCGCGGCCGCTATGTGGCCAACCAAACGCTCGCGCTCGTCTCCTCGATCTACAACTGGGGCGAGCGAGAGGGGCTGCTTCCCGAGGGCCATGCGAATCCTTGCCGAGGCGTCCAGCGCTTCCGCGTCGAGAGCCGCGACCGTTGGCTCAGCGCCGCCGAGATCCGCGCGATCCTCGAAAGCGTGGAACTCGAGGGGAACGAGTTCGTGCGGGCCTACTTCTGGCTCGCGCTGCTCACGGGCTGCCGCAAGCGCGAGCTGCTCTGCGTGAAGTGGAGCGACGTCGATCTTGAGCTCGGGCTGCTCCGCCTCGGCGTCACGAAGAGCGGTCGTGTCCACTATGTCCCGCTCGCGAAGCATGCGCAGACGATTCTGCGCCGGCTGCCGCAAGCGACCGATGCGGTTCACGTATTCCCCGGCCGTGAGAAAGGCCAAGCCCTCTCGGTCCCGGCGATCGACCAGGCGTGGCGGCGGATCCGTGCGAGAGCCAACGCGCGGGATGCGCGGCTCCACGACCTCCGGCGAACCGTCGGAAGCTGGCTCGCTCAATCAGGCGCATCTCTCCACCTGATTGGGCATGTGCTGAACCATCGGTCGACTGCGACGACTGCGATCTACGCCCGGTTTGCGACCGACAGTGCGCGAGCGGTGCTCGAGCGACACGCCGACGCCGTGTTGATTGCGAGTGTCAGCGGAGAAATCTCGGCTCCGCTCGCGCTGGATGGCTCAGGCAAACGAACCGCCGAGGGACCCATGGTCGCTCAAACTCTACCTTCTTGCGTCGGCGGTTCGTAAGCGCGTAGAGCTGCGCCTCGATAACGCGATGTGCGAGAGCTTATTCGCGACGCTCGAGTGCGAGCTGCTCGCGCTTCCGCGCGCAGGCCGAGGCGCGCATGGCCGTCTTCGAGTTCATCGAGGGCTGGTACAATCCGCGACGGCGACTCTCAGGCCTGGGCTAACTGTCGCCCAACGACTTCGAGAGGAGCAAAGCGCAGAGGTTCCGAAAAGCGCGGAACTGTCCACGTAAGTGATGCAACTCCACTCCGCCGCTCGCGTTACCGCACGAGCCCCGACTCGTGCATCGCCGCTGCGCGATGCGGCGCGCGCGCTCGCTGGATCGCGTCAGGGCGCGTTCGCTGCCGAGGCTTGGCCCCCGCCGCAACGACGATCCCACTCGGCCTTGCGCACCCGATAGGCCTCTTGGCGAGCATCATCCACCCCCGCTGCGTCATAGGTAGACGCAGTCGGCTGAAGCGGAATGTGAAGCTTGCACCAGCTCTCGTCTTGCTTGGAGAGCGTCTGCGCGCGGTCCAAGCCATCGCGACGCGCCCGCTCTCCCTCCCGATAAGCGCCGAAGTCGAGCTTCGGAGTCGTCGCGGTGGCCTGGGGCTGCTTGAGCGTGAGAGCATCGGTGTCGCGTTTGCCCTTGAGGTTCGAGAGGAGATTCTGCTTCGCATCCTCCTGTGCCCGCGCCTCCTGCTCGCGGCGGCTCGCCGCGAAGGTCGCTGCTTCCGCTGTGCGCTGTTGCGAGAGCGCATTGAGCGATCTCTGCATCTGCTGATTCTCGATCGCTGCTCGCCGAGCCTCCTCTTCGAACGCCCCGCGAATCGCGTTGCCGACGTCGTCGACCACCGCCGTCTGCGCGGCAGTCATTCCACCCGGCGAAGGCGCACCGCCCGGGGGCAGCTCGCAAGTAGCGCCCGAGCTGTGGTACTCGGGCACGGTCCCGCCGCACGCCCGGCACCACGACTTGTAGGCCTTCCACCAGTCTGCTCCGAACCCTGACGGCGGCTGACCGCAATCCGCGAGCCCGGGCGTGGGAGTCGCAAGCACCGCGAGTGCGACGAAGCTCGCGCGCGCGATGGCTTCGATTCGGGTCACCTCGCGAGGCTCGCTTCACCCGGCGACCGAGTGAGAGCGAACACCACGTCGCTCTTCTGAAGGAAGACGACGCTCGTGCATTCGTACATCCCCATCGAGATCCCTACCCAGCGCTTGTCTGTGCTGTAGCTCGAGATCTGCGTATGCAGCTCGATCGCGGAGCCGTCGGCAGAGATGCGGCCCGTGGCCGCGCTCTGCTCTCCCGGGATGTCGCAGTAATCCCAGCGGCGTGAAGCGATCGCCGCAGTGCCTTCGAGCTCTTTGCCCTTCTTCGCCAGCGAGAACTCGTAGATGCCGCTCCGGATGCGGAACTTGCCCGCGCCGTCCGGCTCGACCTGAAAGGCGTCCTGAGCGGAGGAGATCCACGTCCCCGCGAGCCCCTGCGTGAACGCCGCCTCTTCGGCCGCCAGCTCGAGCTGGTAGATCTTCGCCTGGATCGCGCCCGCATCCGGCGAGCCTGGATTCATCTTCAGGTAGATCTTCAGATTGTTGATCGCGGGGACATGCTGTTCCGCCGCCGCAGCCATCAACCCGAGGTTGTAGTAACCATCGGCCCACCACGGGGCGAGACGGATGGCGCTCGTCATCTCTGCCGCAGCCGCTTCGTAGTCCGCCCCTTCCATCTCGAGCCGCGCCTGCGCGCGCACCGCGTGGCGCTCGGCTTCTTCGGGAATCGGCGGCAGCTGGCTCATCGTCGCTGCGAGGTCCGAAACTCTCTCGCGGACGGCGAGGTCTTCCTTCCCGCGCGGGCGGGTGAGCGCCATCGCATCCATGTAGAGATGGAGGGCCTGCATGTGTCGCCCCGCCGCGGCCGCGGCGTCCGCGCGTGCGAGCGCGGCGCGGATCGAGGCCTGGTACGCCGCCTCGGCGTCGCGCGCGGCCTGCTCGTCGGCAAGCTGCTGAGCGTGCGCGCGCTCGATCGCATCGAGATCGCCGCAGCGATTTGACGCGTTCGGCCGCAGCTTCCCGCTGTCGCGGCAGGCGACGAGCTCCGCGCTCTCCGGGGCCGTGAGCGCGCGCGCCACCACGGGCAAGCGCGCACCCGCGCAAGCTGCCAAGCAGACGCACAGCAGCGAACCTCCGATCGGGGCCGCTCTCCGCGCAATGAATCGAACCATGGGTGTTACGCCTCCGCTGAGGGTGGATGCGCACATCGGCGTTTCCGCTGCGCGGCTGAAGGGATGGGCGCTCGACGCAGCTCACGCGCAACATCGCAGCCGGTCCGAGCGCACGCGTCGTCCCTAATGCCTTCCCGAGCGAAACGAGCGCCTGCTCGGCCTCGCCTATGCGGGCCACGCGGCGGCAGCTCTGGAGCAGCAGCGCGCCGCGGACGTCGACTGCGCAGTGCTCGCCGATCGCAGCTACCGTCTCGCCGTGGGGATGGCTCGGGCCGGAGCCAGTCATGGAGCAGCGGATCCGGGAGAGGTTTGCAGAAGAGTTCGCTCGCCTGATCGAGTCGGCCCCGGACGCGGAGGCCCTGGCGGACGATCACGAGGGCCGTGCGGTCTGGCTTCGGCAAGCGTCAGCGACCGTCTACGCGTGGGATCCGCGCAGCGGCGCCGAGTTCGACAGCACGGCCGAGCTCCTGAACGCGCCCGTGGCCAGCGTTCGATCCGCTGCGGCGACGACCCTGCTCGGAGTCCTCGAGCGGATCCGAACCCGCTGCCGCGCGCACGCCCGCGGCGACTGCGAGGCCGGCGGAGGTTGAAGCGGCCCGGCAGGGCTTCTCTGCGACGGCGCACTCCGTAACAGGTCGGCAAGCGCGCCTCGCGTTGATGCGCCCGCGGACGCGCGATTCCGTGGCCCGCGGCGCCCGAGTCCAGCCTGGTGCGCCTCCTCGCGCTCGTGCACTCGAACAGCTGTGCCTCCCGTTGATTGCACGCTTCGGCTCACGCTGCGGAGGGTGAGTTGAACGTAGACCCGGCGAAGTTGGAAGCCGTGCGGCGGCGCCTCGCCTGCGCGCCGATCGGGCTCGGTCCGTTGGCGTGGATCGTCGCCCGCACTCGAGGCGTGGGGGGCATGGCAGCCCTTCGCACCGGGCGCCTGCAGCCCGCCGTTGCGGCGCGCGCGGCGAATCGGAGGAGTGGGCGACCGGCCAGTGCACGCCCGTGCGACAGGAGACGCTCGCAGCCGCGAAAGGGGCCGGGACCCTTGCGGGCCCCGGCCCGGTTGTCACGCATTGGCTCCGCGCCGTCGGCGCTCCGACGTCAGCTCACCGGAACTCCCTCGACGTACAGCAGCGTCGCGTCGCTCGGGAGGCTCGAGCTCATCTCCGGAGCCACATACGTCGGTAGATCGGAGTCGAGATCGATGTCGCCGGTTGGACTCAGATCGGGCGCACCGAGCGGCATGTCGTCGACGACGCCCAGGAAGATCCCGACGTCGAGCGCCTTGACCGCATAGGGGTGCCCGGTTTCGGTCTCGGTCAGGACGGTGCCGTTCTCCATCCGCACGTTGCCCGCCAGCACGGCCGGGATGCCGTCTGGATCGAAGCCGATCTTCTGCATCTCATGCCAGGGATCGGGCACGCCCTGCAGCCAGCCGTCGTAACTGAGCGAGTAGCTCAGCCACTCGTCCTCCGGGCGGGCTTGGACGAGGTCGTTGGTGGTCGGCAGTGCGATCGGACCGAACTGCAGCGCCGCGTCGAGCAGCACGTAGACACCCTGCTCGGCGAGGTAGGTGACGCCACCCCATTGCTCGCCCGGGCTCTGATACTGCCAGTTGTACGTCGTGGACGTCTCGACGGGTGAATCGTCCCCCTCGATCCGCAGGCCCCACATGTCGACGTCCGCGACGTCGCCGACGGCGCGCCCGTCCTGGGCGTCCTGGATCGAAACCTCGGCGTACTCCAGCAAGAGGTAGTTGGGCGAGGCCTCGTTGACGTTCAGCCTGAACTTCGATCCGCTGTCGGGATCCCACGCGTTGACCAGGATCGTTTCCGACGGATATACGTCCGCCAGGGTCCCGGCCGGCGCAGCGACCTCGTACATCTCCATGAACACGGAATAGTCACTGGCGGCACCGGCCGCCGCGATTCGCCTCACGCGCAGATTCGATCCTCGCTTGTTCACGAAGTATTCGCGGCCGACCTCGAAGAGGAACTCGCGATCGCCGTCGGGATCGAAGCTGGGAGTCCACGTCTCCATGTCGAAGTCCGTGAGTGTCTTCTGCACCCAGCCCGTCTGCGTCGTCGGCCCGCTGAACTCGCCGGTGTACTCGATGTAGATCCGACCGCCGAGCGAAGCCCATAGCTCCATGTCATCGGGGATCTCGCTCGGTTCGAGCATCACGCCGGTCGACTCGGGCCGCCCCGTCTCGTCGTCGAACGTGGCTTCGAAGAAGCCCGGCCCGGGCTCCGCCGTGATGTAGACGAAGTTGTTGCAGTCGAAGGCACCGGGGCCAGTCTCGACGCAGCCGTTGATGTTGATCCAGCGCTGATCTGCGGCGCCGCCCAGCTCGAGAGTCGGCAGCCGGCTCGTGAAGTCACTGCGCGTCGCGCAGCCGCCGGATCCATCGTTCCCGAGGCACTCGTCCCAGCGCTGTTCGGCCGCATCCCAGCGCAGGCGCACGTTCTCCCAGACGTGGGCCTCTGCTGGAACACCGAGCAACTGGTCGACGCGACCCGGAACGAGGTCGACCTTCGTGAGAGCGCCGTCGAATCGCACGGTCGAATAGGTGGGCGGTGTCTCGCCGTCGGGCATGTCTTCCCGAGTCACGGTCATCCCGCCCGCTGCCGGGCTTCCGTCGATCCACAGGTCGTGCCTTCCCTGCCACACGCCGTACCAGCCGTGACTTCCGTCCGCCGTCCGTACCGGGAAGCCAAAGCGATGGTTCTTCTCGACCTTCTCTCCCGTGACGCCGTCGAACAGCCCATAGCGATGCACGAGCTCATGGTCGTCGTTGCGATCGAAGGAAACTGGCTCCTCTCCCTCGCGCTGGATGGTCAGATAGTCGCCGTTATAGGCGAAGGCGATCTCGCGCAGCGGCGGGCCTTCGACGCTGCAGTCGTTGCCGGGCTGCCAGCAGAAGTCGAAGTCGATGAACTCGATGACACCGTGACCCGCCGTGGGGCTGCGAACGATCAGGCCGCGGCTGCCGACGTTGGTCTCGGGCATGGGCCCCGGACCGTCCGGATCCTCGGGGAAGCTCTCCTGGACCGAGACTTGGTTGAGACCGCCCGCGATCAGCGTGGCCTCCGCCATGAAGTGCCCGGCGATCTCCGCTCCACCCAGCGAGCTGAAGGAGGCGCGGATGGCCCACTCGCCGAGGTCCGCCAGGCTCCCATCTTCGTTGACCGTTGGCGCCGTGCGGATGTCGAGCAGACCCCGGATCAGGCGGGGATCGCCGCCGTCGTTCTCGATGATCTTCACGCGCACGCGATTGACTTGGCCGCCGGCTCCATCCGAGACCATCGCGGAGTCCACGTACCACTCCTCGAGCCGAGTCTGATTGCCGCCGTCGCCGCCGCCGTCCCGGAAGGCGACGAGCGCCTTGTACCAGCCGCCACCGACGTGGTCGGCGTAGTGCGTCTGGCGCATCGCATCGAAGATGTCAGCGAGGCCAGAGAACGTGTCGAGTGCGCGAACCTGGACGAACTTGCGGACCTGCGCGGCGTGGTAGTCCGAGTCTTCAGGCAGGGCGGCGATCGAGTAGGCACTGGTTTCCGGCTCGAGCGCCGACCAGGCGCTTTGCGCACCGGCCATTGCGGGCTTGGCCGAGACGGCGGACACCTCACTGGGCAGGGCGATTCCCTGAATCGCGCTTCCGCCTCCGGCGTCGCCGGCAGCGCCCCCGCATCCGATCGAGCCCAGGCCGATCAGGAAGGCGCACGCGCTCACGGCCAACAAGTGACCGGCGCGCAGGGGTTGTTTCATACGGTCTTGGTCGAGCTTCACATCTCACTCCTTGGATTGTGATCTCCGAGGAGGAGTCGAGCTGCGACGCTCTGAAGGGCGGTCCGAAAGCTCGGCCGACATGGCGGCCAGGCTCCCGCCCGGGGCCTTAGCGGCTCAATCGTTCAGGCGATCGCATCCCGTCTCCCGTCGGCAACCGTTCGACCCGCTCGGCGGAGCCGAGGGAGGGCACTGGCTTTGCGTCCCCGCGTTTCCACGGGTTTGCTTTTTTCGTGGGAGCAGGCCGAATCGAGCCCGCTCGCCCAGCCCTGACGACCCTGTGTCGTGAAGGTCGTACTTACTGATCGGCTCGAGAATTCAGAATCTGATAGTGAATAACAAACCAGAAGACACTTCCTGCTGCGCACTCATTGTTGGAGCACGCCTCGCAAGACTCCTCTGAGCGATCACACGGAGTAGAATCGAGTAAAGTACGGACTACGTCACATCACTTGGGCTCCGGCCTATCGCTTGTGCGAGCCTCAGCGCTCGGCTGAGGCTCAACGAGGCCGCAATGCGCGAGCGCGAGAATGATCGCCGCGAGAACGACGGAGGCCGTGACGCCGCGCCGTTACTTCGGATCGAACCCCGGTGGCAGCGGCAGCTTCGCGCACTCGCAGTGCTTCCGGACGATCTGTTCGTTCTCGACGATCGCGGCCTGCATCCTCGCGACGGTCCCTGCGTCGCCGGCACGCGCGCGCGACGCTACGACTCCGAGCTGATTCGGATCGGCCGAGGGAGGCCCGTGCGCTGGCAGTGGGCCTCGATCGCGTCCCGATGAAAGCGAAGGGCACGCCGACACATTTCGATGTCCTGCGGATCACCCTGTGCACGCGCGGCGCCCAGGGCGGAGCGCACGTACTCGTGCGCTCTAACGAGTTCGCGCAGGCGTCGATTAGCGGCTGCGTGTCCGTTCCCGACCATGGCGGTCCCATGATAACTCGCGTCGAGGTTCGTCGTGATCGCCGCCGGTGGATGAGGAACCGCCGGGCCTGGTGCGCCCGCAATCCCGCTTGCGTTGACGCCCAGCAACGGGCCGGCTTACGTACCGAACTGGCGTCTCAGTCCCGGACGTGCAGGTCTTGCTTCCCGAGACCCGACTCGAGGCGCCGACCGGGTCGCGAGCGTGGTTGCCCGCTCGTGGCCCGGCCCCGTCCGTGTTGGCGGTTACGAGCGGGGACCGGGGCGGAGCGAGCATCCCCAGTTGGGGAACGCGAACGGGATCGGCATTCACGGTGCCGAGCCGAAGAGCGCGATTCAAACGCGAGCCGAACGAACGGGCAGCGCGCAGTCGAGTGCGAGTACGCTTGCCAGCGGTGCCTGACCGAGAAGCGCTCGACCGCGTCGACGGGCGGGTCCGCCATCACGAGAAGCGGCTGCCGGCTCACCTGGCAGCGAAGTGGCTGCGGGTCCCGCCGAGATACACACGGGGCTGCCTCCCGCGCGACGGTTGGAATCGGGACCGTCGATCCGTAATTCCTCGCCGAACTGACGATTGCGATGCCGAAGTCAGCACCGGGCACCGCTCATGCTGCTACGCCTGTGACGGGCCCCACTACGCGCCAGCACAGCGCGGACCATGCTGACCTCGTGCGTGGCGCCCAGGAGATCGCGTCCGTGCCCGGCCCCGAGGACGAGCTCGCGCGGCTCATCGAGCAACTCCAAGCGCAGCAGCTGCTGCGCGACGGGCTCAGGCGGGAAGGTGCGCTGCGTGTTCGCATCGCAGCCGTTGAGGCGCTGATCTCGGGCACGCGCGAGGAGATCCGGCGGCACTGCGAGCGTCATGGGCTTGAAGTTCCGAGGCGGGCTCGATGACGTGCGACGCGATCGCGCCTCCGCGCTGGTTCTCGCAAAGACACCATGCGCCTCATCTCTGCGCAGCGAAAAATGCACAGACGGCCCGGCGCGATCAACGCAACTCGCCCTCAGAGCAGCGCGTAAATTGCGAAGCCGAGTTCAATTCGTTGGGGCACCGGTCGAGCTGCTGGAGTCCCTCGCCGATACGGGCGGGTAACAACGCACGGATATGTCCTAGTGCGGCTTCTCGGGGTCGAGCTCGAATCCGCGCGCGTCAAGCCTCGCGGCGCTCAGGTCCGGTACGTGATAGGCAAGCACGCGATTTCGGCCCGCCGCCTTCGCCTGATAGAGGGCTTCGTCGGCGGTTCGCAACAGCGCCAAAGCGTCCGTGCCATCCGCTGGCCAACTGGATACGCCCCCGCTGATCGTTAGCCGCCCGCCCGGCTGATTTGCGCCGTGGGGGAACTCGGAGTTCGCAACCAGGTTCCGCAGGCGCTCGGCTGCCGCGAGCGCTTCCGCCTTTGACGCGCCGTCCATCACGAGCACGAACTCCTCGCCTCCATAACGACCGAGCCGCTCGCTGTCGCGGCAGTGATCGCGAAGGAGCGCGGCCAGCCTCCGCAAGAGATCGTCACCGGCGAGATGGCCGTTCGTGTCGTTGAACGTCTTGAAGAAGTCGATGTCGAAAGAAACAGAGAGACCGGCCGTTGCAGGTCGCGTCCGAGCCGCGTGCTCAGGAACTCGACGATCGTTCGCTTGTTGAGGAGACCCGTGAGCCCATCCGTCTTTGCCAGGTGGTGCTCGCGCTGGAGCAGCTCAACGCTAGAGATCGCGACCGAGGTCAAGAGCGCGACGATTCGCCCGAGCTCGGCTGGGTCCTCGACCGGCCTCACGGAGCGCCCAACGAGAATCACGGCGACGGTCTTCTCGCCGGAAACGACTGGCAGGCAGACCGTGAAGCCGTCCTTCGGCATCGCGACCGTCAGGTCACGCTCGCGAACCGTGCGGCTTTCGTGGGCGGCGTCTTCCGGTGTGAACGGCAGCTGGCGGAGTGCCGTCCAGCCGACGACACCCTCGCCTTCCTTCAGGCGGTGCCCGAGCCCGAACTCGCAGTCGCCGCGCCGAGCGGCGGCGACGAAGGTCCCTCGCTGCAAGCGGTAGAAGACGGCGAAGGGCGGAAGAAAGAGCTCCTCGACGAGATCGAGCACAACCTCAGGAATCTCGCGCAGTGTGCGTGCTGCAAAGAGACGCTGCGCGATCTCAGGAATTTGGATGAGAGCGCGGCGTTGAAAGCGCGCCGTCTCCTCGGCGGCCCGGCAGCGGGCGAGAAGCTCCTCAATCTGTGCGCGATCGTCCGACCTAGGCGGTGGATGGGCCGCCGCGACCTTCCTGAGGCGGGCCTTCCAGTAGCGCGTGGCGATATACGCGCCGACGCCCGCGGAGAGCGAGAACGCCAACAGCTGTTGCGCCCTCGCGAGGAGGTCAGTGGTCACTGCGCGGTTCCAAGCCGCAGCAACCCCAGAGACTCCGGTATCGAGTACTCGTTGGCCTGAGCGCTGTAAGTGTTGAGCGCGAAGTGCCTCTCGTTGCCCAACCTTCGGGCCTCCTCGCTTTGAGAGGACGGATCGGCCGCGTGCTCCGTGGTGCGCACGCGAAAACCACTGAAACGGAATCGCGCAATGCACGCATGCGTTGCCGCCGGGCGGCGTTCCGAGGAAGCGCGCGGCAGAGCTTCTCGCGGGTCTCGGATAGCTAGTCGCATCGAATCCTCGCGTAGAAGCGAGTGGTCCACTCCGTAACACCATCGAGGGGTCGGAAACACAATTGCGCCGATCTTGCAGTCGGAGAGTGGCCGCGCCTCGCAACGCAGAAAGCGTGGGTCCCGCCAGCGGCCTCGCCGCGTATGCCCTCTCCACCAGGAGAGTCGGCACTCGTGAGACACACAGGGGAGAAGCCATCAAGGGTGCGTCGCGTCTATCGCGCCGATGTGAGTGGAGAGGAGGGACTCAGCCTCACGCTGAAGACGGCGGCGGGGAGGTTCTTTCGGGGCCGGCTGTTCGACCTGAGTCTGCTCGGGGCGGGCGCCCGGTTCGAAGGCGATCCCGTGCCGAAGCTGAACCCCGGCGACGTTGTCACGCTCCACCTCGAGTCGAGCCAGCTTGCGGGCTCGCTCACCGTCGTAGGAACGGTGCGCTCGGTGTTCTGGGTTAGCGGCTACGAGCGCTACGGATTCGAGTTCGAGGCTCCGGAAGCGCTCAGCACCGGCCTCACGTCGCGATGGTTCTTGTGGATGAATCGGCGCCGGGCGCCACGCGCGAAGCTCGCCGAAGGGGAAGCCGTTGCGGTTCGGTTGCGCGCCGCCTCGGGCATGCAATGGCAAGGCCGCATCATGGATATCTCCGCAGGTGGAATCTGCCTATGGATCGATGGCGACGCCGAGCCTGACTTTGGCGCGCAGTGCAAGATCACGTTCCGTCTTCCGGGTGATCGACGCCTGCTGTCGCTGTGGGCTGACATTCGGCGCCGGGAACCCCAAAATGGCGGTGTGCAGCTCAGCTTCGAGTTCAACTCCGAGCGAACGGATCGCTTCAAGGCTCAGACGACGACGATCAACCGGTTCGTCGTAGCGCGCCTCTCCGGGATCGCCGCCAGTCGAGGTGACCGCCGGGGCCGCCTTTCTGACCGATCCGAAGAACAACGGCGGCCTCGCCCGTAGTATTACGGCCCGGTTTGGATGACGATGCGCCGAGAAAGAGCAGTGCGTATGCACGGGCTCATCCTCGCCGAGTTCGAGTCCTTCGTCGTGAGTTCCCTTGGCCGGAAGGCGTGGGCCCGAGTGATGGGCGCAGGCGTCGGGCAGCGCCGTTATCAACGCGACACGACCTACCCCGACGCCGAGGTTGCGGTGCTTCTCGGAACCGCGGCCCGGGTTGGGAGGGTGTCGCCGAGTACGCTACTCGAGAGATTCGGCGAGTACTTAGCCGCTCCGCTCCTCTCCCTTCTTCCAGGGAGTCTTCCCTCCGAGTGGCGGACACTCGACGTGCTCGCGCACGTCGACGCGGGCATCCATTCCATCCTGCGCCAGTCCGACCCGGCCTCGAATCCGCCCCGCCTCCGTTGCTATGCGGTCTACGGTTCGACTGCCGTGATCGAGTACGACTCGCCGCGTCGCCTTTGCGCGCTCGCGATCGGCGTAGCGCGTGGCATCGCCAAGCACTTCAGTGAAGAGCTGGAGATCGAACAGCTGCGATGCATGCACAGAGGCGCGGACACCTGTTTGCTCACATTCCGAGTGATTGGAAGCCCTGTGCGAGGTGCGATCGAGTCGGTCAAGAAAACACACTCATACGTCACCCAACAAGTGGGAACCGATAGCTGCACGGTGCTCGTAGCGGCGCCGGGAGCACTGGAGGCGGCATCGCATCCCGATCCCGAGATCGTGTCGCCACCCGGATGACCCGCGGTGACGCGGTCAATGGCATTGTGCCGATTCGCATAGGCCGACCTTGGCATCTAGCGACGCTGCTCCACACTGGGAGAAGGCGACGCGCCGCGTCTCCCGCCAGCGCCGCACTGGGGTCGATGTTGAGCACTTCTCCCGACCGTCGCGCGGCATTTCACGAGGCGGCGCACGCCGTCGTCGCACTGGAGATCGGTGTCACCGTGCAGTTCTCGGTTGTGTTCGACGACGGCGCGGGTCGCACCCCGTGCGAGGGAGAGGCCGACCCGCCTGAGCGAACCGCCCTGGCGTTCGCGGGCGAAGAGGCGGAATGGAACCTCTTCGGCTCGATCGCAAGGTCGTTCGGCGGCCGCGCTGTCTTCGAACACGAGATTGCCCTCGATGCGGGCGTCTCCGGCGCTAGCAAGGCCGCTCTCGAGGCACGGGGCCGTACCATCGCGAGCGAGATCATCTCACGGCGCATCAGCGCGGTGGCCGCGATCGCGGCGGAGTTCATGCGGCGCCCCTTCGTCGACGGCGCTGTGCGCCTCGAGACCGAAGAGATCATCGCGATCGTCGAGCGGAGCAAGTAACAAGAGCCGCGACCTGGGCCATCGACGAGTTCGTCTGCACACGCGACGCGAGGCGATCAAAGTCGTCCCACGTAGAGTCGATCGCATAGCGAAGGTGCGCTCCATAACAGGCCGGCAAGCGCGCTTGCGTTGACGCGCCCGCGCACGTGCGATTCCGTGGCCCGCGGCGTCCCGAGTCCGGACTGGTGCGGGGGTCCTGGTGTCGGCCCCCCGGCTCGGGGCGCCGGCCGATAGCGGAGCTCGCGATGAGGCCGAAGCACGCGCTCGCGATCCTCGAGCAGCCGTGCCTCCCGTCGATTGCGGGCTTCCGTTCGCGCTGCGGAGCGTGAGTTGAACATCGACCTGGCGAAGGTCGAGGCCGTGCGGCGACGCCTCGCCAGCATGTTCTCAGGAACGTACGTCGATGTCGTCGACGCGGACGGCAGCGCAGTCGAGTTCCGCCTGCGCCCGATCGGGCTCGGTCCGCGGCGCGTGCGCATCTCACGAGAGCTCTTCCACGATCAAGGATCTGGGGACGAGATCCTCCCGTACGCGGCTCGCGAGTTGCTCAAGCGAGGCTCCCTGCTGATCACCGCCGAGGGCATCGAGTTCGAGGGCGAGCTTCGCTGAGGCGTTCCGTCCTTCGGCGTCCGATGGCGCGGGGCGAATCGCTTTAAGTGTTGCGGCTACCGGCGCATCGCAAAGCGGCGAGCGACCGACTTCGCTCTGGACGGAATGGGTCGCGGGTTGAGATGATGCCGAACCCAGATGGAGGAGTCCGGAGCACGTGAAGCAACGAGACGAGAGGGCTTGCCCGGAGGAGAAGATCGTCAGCCGCTGTCAGCTGTGCTGCGCCGAGTTCGAGTACGGCCGGCATCCGGACGCGGGCCGATACATCGCCGCCTACCAGGTCAGCGTCTGCGAGACTTGTTATCGGGGGAACTCGGAAGGCTGGGCCCGTCATCACGAGGAGAGGCTCATCGCTCACCTCACAGCCAAGGGTCTGCGGATTCCGCGGAGGAACTGGCGGGATCGACTTCCGCGCGACGGTTGATCGCCGCGCGCGCTCGAGCGCCGAGAGAGAGTCGGACCAAGGCCCTGTGGATCAGGGCAACGAGCTCGCTCGGCTCTCGGGTTGGATCCGCCGGACACGAGCTCCGCGCCGCCCCGATCCATCCGCATCCTAACGCGTCAGCCGCCGAGGTCCGCCAGCAGCTCGAGCAGCTCGACGGGCACCCCGAGGAACTCGACTGCGAAGCCCCGCTCAATGTGCCGGACGACGCGCGCCTCGAGCTCGATCTGGCGGGAGCCCGCGAAGAGGACCGGGCGCAGCTGGATCCCGACGCCCGGCACATGCTGATCGGTCGCGACGAGGGCGCCCGAACGCGAGATGTTAACGATCGTGCCGGCGTAGTCCGATCCTGCAACGGTGTAGAGCACCGGGAAGTTCGCATTGACGCGCGGCTCCGAAGGATTCGCCGAAGAACGCCCGGAGTGCTCGCCCGCCAGCCAAGCGATCGCTTCGAAGCGCGTCCGGAAGAGTGCGATGGGTCGGCCGGGAACGCGCCCTTCCACGACGTCCGCACAGAGCTCTGCCACGCCCGAGACGCTCCGATCGGGGGCGACGATCGCAAGACGTGCGCCGGTCGCTTCGCCGGAGCGCGCGAGGCGGTCGACGATTGCGAGGAGCTCCTGCGCTCCCTCTGGCGAGAGCTCGAGCCGCAAGAGCTCGGCCGTGTCGATCAGGTCGCTCACCTTCGACGCGGGATCGGCGGGGAGATTGCCGAGGACCTCCCGGATCTCCTCCTCCGTCACGACGCCACTGAGCGTTGCCGTCCGGAGCTGCCGCGCGGGAAGGAAGCTGAGGCGGATCATCGAACCGATGTAACCCGATCTGGAGCAGGTGAGCAGAAGGCAGCACACCGCGAGGGAGAAAGCGAGCGCAAGCTTCCTTGACGGCGAATTCACGCTGCGGCTTCTTCGCGAGCGCGAGGGGCCGCTCACAGTGAAGAGCTGCGTCATCCCGCCGGACGGCGAGGCGCTGTGGAAGCGCGTCGAGAGCCTCCTCGGGCGGCGCGACGGCGGCGGGCACCCACTCGTCGCGCGGGTCGCGAGCGAGGACGCGCTCCAAGCGCTGCTTGCTCGAGAGCTCGGACGGCCGTATGCGCACGGATCGTTTTCGGTCTGCCCGACTCGGGGCTACGGACTACTCGTCGGATACCCGCGTGAGCCGCGCGCGGTCCTGCATCGAACGCCAGCGGGCGCCGTGCATCTCGTCGGAAGTGCGGTCGCCCGGCTCTCGGAGCCGGGCGCAGAGATCGACCGGATCGTCGCTGCGCTCGAAGTGGGCCTTCATCGTCGATGAGCGCGGCTAGAACGGCGCCCGCCCAAACCGCCACCAGCCTTCGCGGACGATGAGGCTCCAGACCCGCGCGCGGATGGCGTCTCTTGCGTGGCACACGAGGTGCACGGGCTGATCCGCGAGGTCCGGAACCGGCCAGTCCTCATGCTGCCCGATCTGCACGTCGGAGCACTCCTCGCGACACCCCAGCGTGATCAGCCAGCTCGCATCGCGCGCGAGCTCGTGCGTGATCTGGACCGGTGGGATGAGGGGGACTCGAACGCCCACCTCTCGCATCGCGCCAAGGACATCGGGCTGCACGTGGGCCGCGGGCCGTATGCCCGCGACCACGGCCCGCGCGAGCTCGGCGTTCGCCAGCTGGTTGAAGAATCCGGCGGCGATCTGCGCACGGCCGGCACCGCGCACACTGACGAAAAGAACCTTGGCGACCCCAGCGGCTGGCGCGCGTCGGGTCGATGCGCCGGGAATGGAGTGGCGGAGCGGGGTGTTATGCGCGGGCGCAGTCATCGAGGCTTCTCTTGCTCGAGCTCGAGTCTCTCCTCGTCGCCGTCCGCAAGGTCTGGCAACGAGTAGGCGACGACGCGGTTTCGGCCCGCGCGCTTGGCGCGGTAGAGCGCTTCGTCCGCCGCACGGAGGAGCGACGCCACGTCCGTTCCGTCGCTCGGGTAGGTGGCGACCCCGCCGCTGATCGTGAGCTGGCCGCCCGGCTGGCTCATGCGGCCCGCGAAATTCGTACTCGCGACGAGATGGCGGAGCCGCTCGGCCGCGGCGAGCGCGTGCGCCCTCGAGTCGTCCATCACGAGCACGAACTCCTCTCCGCCGTAACGCCCGAGCCCTTCCCCGTCGCGGCTGTGGTCGCGTATCAGCGCGCCCATCGCCTTCAGGAGATCGTCGCCAGCGAGGTGGCCGTTCGTGTCGTTGAAGGTCTTGAAGTGGTCGATGTCGAACAGGAACACCGAGAGCGGGTGATGGCGGTCCTTCGTGAGGCGAGTCTCGAGGTGCTCGAGGATCGTGCGCTTGTTGAGCAGCCCCGTGAGACCATCGGTTTGCGCGAGATGCTGCTGGCGCTGGAGGATTTCGACGCTCGTGATCGCGACCGCCGTGAGGAGGCCGACGATCCGGGCCGCCTCGATCGGCTTCTCGAGAGTCCGCGGCGTCGGGCCCACGAGAACCACGGCGACCGTCTCCTCGCCCGAGACGACGGGGAGGCAGACCGTGAATCCGCCCTGCGGCATCGCGACGGCGAGATCGCGCTCGCGGACCGCGCGCGTCTCGTGCGCGGCATCCTCGGGCGTGAACGCGAGCTGCCGCAGCGCGGTCCAGCCCACGACGCCCTCGCCCTTCCTCAGGCGGTGGCCAAGCTCGAACTCCGACTCGCCGCGGCGCGCCGCCGCCACGAACTCGCCGCGCTGGACGCGATAGAAGAGCGCGAAGCTCGGCGAGAACAGCTCCTCGATGAGGTCGAGCGCGACCTCCGGGATCTGGCGCAGGTTGCGCGCGCCGAGGAGGCGCTGCGCGATCTCCGGGATCTGGACGAGCGCGCGGTGTGAGACGCGCGCGTTCTCCTCCGCACTGCGACACCGCTCGTAGAGCTCTTCGAGCTGCGTGCGCCCATTCGCCCGCAGCGGAAGCGGCGGCGCCTCGGAGGCGGGCTTCGCTCGTGCGGCGCGGCGTCTCTCGTAACGCGCCGCGAAGTACGCGCAGGCCGCTCCATACATAAGCAGCGCCACACTTTGTTGCGCGAGGTCGAAGGTCAAATGGCACCCGGACGCGCCGAGCGCCCCCAGGCTCGAAACGTACGGTTGCATCGGCGGGATATGTGTCGCTCTTGAGGGCACTCTGTGCGGGCAATCACACAGTTTTTCTGAGGGAGATTCGGGAGTCTGCCGATAGAGCGCAGCCAGGGAGTCTTTCGGTGCCGAAGACGTGCCTGGTTTCGCCCCTGGGCGACTCGCTCTGGAGGCGCGTGGAGCGCCTGCTCGCGCGCCACGACCGGGACGGGCAAGAGCTCGTCTCGCGGATTACGAGCGCCGCCGAGCTCCAGGTGCTGCTCGCGAAGCAGCTCGGTCATCCCCATCAACCCGGAGAGCTTCCCGTCTGTCCGGCGTGGGGCGACGGGCTGCTCGTGGGCTACCCGCTCGCGCCCCGGGCCCTGCTGCATCGAACGCCCGCTGGCGAGATCCACATCGCGGGAGATCTCGCGAGCGGGCTCGACCTCGGCGCCGCGATCGAAGAGATCGTCGAGGCGATGGAGGCGAACTCCGCCTACGGCAGTCGGAGATGAAGGTGCGGCCGAATCCAGCGCAACACCGCTCGCCTCTCCTAGGTGCCCCCCTGGCTTTGCGGGAGAGGCATCGGAGCGGGTCGCCCCGACAAAGACGCAAAGCGCGCCGAGAAAACCACTGGCGCGCGAAACCAGGATTCGCTCTTCCGATTCGGCTCCGGTGTTCTCCCGAGCGCGACTTCGGTCGAACGAAGGCGGCCTTCGGCGCAGCCGCGACTCGCGAGCGGCCCGCTGAGGGCCGAAGGGCCGCTTGGCTGCGTTGCCGAGGAATCGTCAAGGAGAGGTGGTGGTGAGGGACCCGAAAGCGGAAACGGCCTGGTCGGTACGTGTGGCGCGGGAGCTTCGCGCGCGCAAGGGCGTCGCCGCCGCGCTCGAGTCGCAAAAGCGCGACCTCGACGAGGCGCACGAGAGGCTCCGTCTCCAGGAGCGCGCACTCGAAGCGAGCGTGAACGGCGTCGTCATCACGACGAGGGATCGAATCGAGTACGTCAATCCGGCAGTCGAGCGATTGACCGGATATGGGCCCGAGGAGCTCGTCGGGCGCGGCCTGCACGTCGCGCTCAGCACGGACTGGGCGGAGCCCCAACTCGCGACGCTGGAATCCGCAGTGCGCGCGAAGGGTGAGGCGCAGACGGTCCTGCGGACATCCCGCAAGGACGGGACGACGCTTTGGCTCGACATCCGAATCGCCGCCGTCCCCGACGAGGCCGGCGAAGCAACGCACTTCGTGACCGTCCTCAGCGACATCACGGAGGCGCGTAGTTACCAGGAGCAGCTCGAGCGTCAGTCGAACTACGACACATTGACCGGGCTCCCGAACCGAAACCTGCTGACGGACCGAATCGAGCGGGCCCTCGCGATCGGGCGACGCGACGGGTCTCTCGTCGGGATCGCCGTGCTCGACCTCGATCACTTCAAGAAGATCAACGCGCTGGGCATTCCGATCGGCGACCACGTTCTGACGGTCGCCGCCGAGCGTTTGTCGGGAGGCGTGCGGGAAACCGACACGGTCGCGCGCTTAGGTGCCGACGAATTCGCGATCGTCCTCCCGGGCCTAACAGATTCTGACGGAGCCGCCCGCGTCGCCGCCCGTTTGCCCGAGGCGGTCTCCTCTCACCCGGAAATCATCCGCGTGCTGCGCAGCGTCCAGCATGCTCTCACGGCGCCCGTGAGCACGCCGCGAGACGACGTCGCCCTGACCTGCAGCATCGGCCTGAGCGTCTTCCCTCACGACGGCGCCGACGTCGAGACGCTGCTCGGCAACGCCGAGGCGGCGATGTACCGAGCGAAGGAGATCGGCCGGAACTGCTTTCAGTTCTATTCGGCCGAGATGACGGAGCGAACGAGCGAGCGCCTCTCGCTCGAGGCTCGGCTCCGCCACGCGCTCGAGCGCGACGAGTTCGTCTTGCACTACCAGCCGAAGGTCGAGCTCTCGAGCGGGCGCATCACGGGCCTCGAAGCGCTGATCCGCTGGAATCACCCGGAGCGCGGGCTGCTCGCGCCCGCCGTCTTCATCCCGGTGCTCGAGGAGACGGGCCTCATCGTCGAGGTCGGGCAGTGGGGGATGAAGCGCGCCGCGCGCGACTACTCGATCCTGGAGAAGGCGGGCCATCGGCCGCCGCGCATCGCCGTGAACGTCTCTCCGCTCCAGCTCCAGCGCGCCGATTTCGTCGCGAGCGTCGCCGCGATCGTTGGGAGCAGTGAAGGCGCCGACCCAGGGATCGATCTCGAGATCACGGAGTCGCTGCTCATGCGCGACGTGGAGAGCAACGCGCGCAAGCTCGCGGAGATCCGTGAGGTAGGGATCGGAATTGCCATCGACGACTTCGGCACCGGCTTCTCGTCGCTGAGCTACCTCGCGAAGCTGCCGGTCGACGTCCTCAAGATTGATCGCGCCTTCGTCTCAGGTCTCGCCGCGAGGCCGGACGACACCGCGCTCGTGTCCGCGATGATCAACCTGGCCCACACACTCGGGCTGAAGGTCGTCGCGGAAGGCGTCGAAACCGAGGACCAAGCGCGCGCGCTTCTGCGGCTCCGGTGCGACGAGATGCAGGGCTACTGGGTGACCCGGCCAGTCCCGATCGGCGCCTACACGACCTGGGCCCGGCGCTTCCGGTCTGTGCAGTGGCCGCTCTCGAGCCGAGCCGTACGCGAGGCGGCTGACCGGCGCCGCGAGTCGTAAGAGGCCCGATCCCCTTGTTCTGTGCGGAACGAGCGGGGACCGGGCCACGTCGGCTGGCACCGTACCGGCGCGACCCGTTCTCGATCGGCGCGACTCCGGCGTCGCTTGAGGTCTTCGAAGTGCCGTCGCAACGTGACGACGGCCACCTCGCTTCACGGGATGCGGGCCATACTCGTGCGCGCACCGCGGAGGCGCGTCGTGACCCCCGACGAGCAGATGCTGCGGGACCTGCTCGCGAAGCGCGCAGCGTGCCTCGCGAAGCATCGGGTCGCACAGCGGAGGGGCGCCGTGCACGCCCGCCTCCACGCAATCGAGCTGGAGCTCGCCCGCATCGTGGAGACGATTCGCGAGCACTGCGAGCGCACCGGGCTGCCCGTGCCGCCGGAGATTTCGCGGCTTTGACCGCGCTCGACCGAGCAGCCACCGCGCTGCCCTCGACGATTGTCCTCGGGTTCGCGGTGGGCGGCCTTCGCTGATGCGCCACGAGCGCGGTGAGCGTGAACGACGCGGAACGGCTCGCCTCGCGGAGTTCTCCTGCGCTACCACGTCCTAAAGAACTCCTCGCAGCACCTTCGTCGATTGTTAGGGGATGGGATTGAGTACCGGCGTAGAAGGCGCTCCGATCGGCATCGCGGCGCTCTCGACACTGCCGGCGACTCCGATCGCCATCTTCGACGCCGATGCTCGCTGTGTCGCAGTCTTCGGCGAGCGCAGCCCTCTCGAGGCGCGCATCGGGGGCCGCGAAGCGATCATCGGGCGGGCGGCCGAGGAGTACGTCGGCAGAGAAGTCGACGTCTTCCGGCGCACGCTGGCCTCGGTGCTCGCCTCGGGGAAACCGTCCTCCATCCGCGCGCTCGTTCCGATTGCGGCAAACCATTTCGTGTTCGACGTGACGCTCTGGCCGCTCCCCGGACAGCCGCTGGTGGCCTGCTTGCTGCGCCGGGTGCGCCAGCTCGACGGCTTCGAGCAGGAGCTCGCCGCGGCTCGATCGCGCTTCCAGCCCGTGGTCGAGCAGACCGCGCACTTCCTGTGCGAGGTCGACGGCGCGGGGACCATCGTCTACGTCGGCGAGCGGAGTCGCGAGCTCGGGCTCGAGACCGAGGAGCTGATCGGAGCCGACGTTCGCGGCATCGCCAGTCGCACGCCAAGCACGCACCCGGACGATGCAGCCAGGGCGGACGCGGCAATCGGCCGATTCGTGGACACGCAGTCGGCCCTAACGCCGTATCCCCTGCGTCTGCGTGACCGGACCGGGCGCTGGCTCGAGGTGGAATGCACCGGCGCCTGGTACACGACGCACGAGGGAGCGCGGCGCGGGCTGATCGTGTGCCGGGACGCAGAGGCGCCAATCGCCGCCGCCCCCGGGCAGGGTCCGCAGCACGGGCTCTCGCGTCCGGCGGGCGGCCGGGTCGACGCCGTGATCGAGCTGACCGACGACGGGACGATCGTCTCTTCGACGCCGCTCCCGCCGCCGTGGGCGGGGAGCGGCGAGGCGCTCGCCGGCAGGGACGTGCTTTCCTTCCTTCATCCCGAGGATCGAGACCGCGCACAGCGCGAGCTCTCGTACTCGGCCGGGCAGCCAGGCCATGAGCCGACTCGGCTGCGCTGGCGAGGCACGGCCGGCGACTGGCGCTGCCTCGAGGTGTGGGCGCTCCGCTTCGAGGTCGAGGGCGGAGAAGAGCACTGGATGACGATGGGGCGGGACGTGACTCGCGAGCGCGAGCTTCCCGAGGAATGGGCGTGGGAAGCGAGCTTCGAGTCCCTCCAGCGCAGCAATCTCGCATTGATCGCTGGAGGAGTCGCCCACGACCTCAACAACTTGCTCTCGATCTCACTGGGCGTGGCGGATCTCGCTTCGGAGCAACTGCTCCCGGATGCTCCGACGCGCGCCTATCTGACGGAGATCATCAACGCGAGCCGCCAGGCCGCCGAGCTCGCACGCCAGCTGCTGGCCGCGACTGGGCGCGTGTCGGTCGCGCTGGCGCCAGTCGACCTGAACGAGATCCTCGCGAGCATGGAGTCGCTCCTCCGGACGGGCCTGCCCAAGGGCGCCCGGCTCGAGTACGCCCTATGCGACGAGCCGTTATGGGTCGAGGGCGACGCAGCCCAGCTGCGCCAGGTCATCCTGAACTTGATTACGAACGCCGGCGATGCGATCGGTCGCGAAGACGGCGTCGTGAGAGTCGCCACGGCCCGCGCGGATCACTCGCTGCTGGACCCCGGTTCCGCGGGCTTCGCGGTGATCGAGGTTCGCGACAACGGGCCCGGCATCGACGTCGAGACGCTCCAGCGCATCTTCGAGCCTCGCTTCACGACCAAGGCGGCCGGGCACGGGCTCGGGCTCGCAGTCGTGCAGAGCGTGGTCCGGCGGCACCGCGGCCGACTCCATGCCGCGAGCGCCGACGGAGGAGGAACCAAGTTCCGCATCGAGATCCCGGCTCTTCCGGAGCGCGAAGTCGTCGCGGAGCGCTTGCTCTCGTCGAAGCGCCTCGAAGCGAGCGGCTCCGGCGCGACCGTGCTGCTCGTCGAGGACGACCTGGGCGTGCTCCGGATGAGTGCCGCGATGCTCTCGGCGGCGCAGTTCCGCGTGCTCGAGGCATCCGACGCGCGCTCGGCCCTCGAGGCGTTCACGCGGGAGCCTGAGGTCGCGTGCGCTGTGGTCGACATCGTTTTGCCCGACGCCGATGGCCTTACGCTCGTCGACGAACTGCGCCGCCAGAACCCGAGGCTGCGCGTCGTGGTGTGCTCCGGCGCCGTGAACAGGATGCCCGACAATCGCCCCGATCTCGTCGTACTCGAGAAGCCGTTCCGCTATTCGCAGTTGATCGAAGCCGTGTGGCGCAGTCTCTCGACCGAGAGGGATGCGGCCGCCGCGCTCGACGCGTCGCGACTGCGTGAGACCGAGTGAAACGGCGGCGTCGGTAAGCCTCCACGCATTTCGATGGGCAGGCGTCTCCTGCGTTATCACCGTTCCATCTCGATGAATTCTCTGAGCCCGGCTCCTTCGATGCGGCCGATGAGTCCGCGCGATGCACGGCTTCATCCTCTCCGCTCTCGAGCGCTACGTGCTGAGCTCGCAGGATCCGCGGACGTGGGCTCGGATGCAGCAATACGCAGGGCTGGACGAGATCCCCCTCCGCGATGTCGTCTACTCGGACGAGGATGCGATGGCGCTCCTCGAAGCGGCAGCGCATCTCAACGGCAAGCCCATGAAGGTGTTCTTGGAGGGCTTCGGCGAGTTCCTGGCCTTCCCCCTTCTCGCGCGCTTCGGCGCAATCCTCTACCCGCGTTGGCGAACGATCGACGTCCTTCGACACGCTGAAGACTGCATCCAGAAGGCGCGGCGACAGCTGGGCTTGGGGTCCGGCTCCTTCCACCTCTACTGCCATGAGGCCTTCGCGTCGACCGTAGTGATCGAGTACGTCTCGCCGCGGCGGCTCTGCGCGCTCGCGATCGGCCTCGCGCGAGGCATCGCCAGGCACTTTCGCGAGCAGATCGAAGTGACCGAGCTGCGGTGCATGCACCGCGGCCACGAGAGCTGCCTGCTCACGTTCCGCTTGGTGAATGGAGCTGTGTCAGCAACCGCGGAACGACGAGTCCTGGCGGGCCGCGGAGTCGCGACCCAGAAGGTCGCGATGCACGTCGCGCCAGGAACAGTGCCCGGGCGCCGAGGGCGACGCGACGGCGAGTTAGCGAGCTGAGCCGATGGACGTGGCCATCGCTTGGGCACGTCGAGATATCGAAGGCGTCACCGAGGGCGCAGCCGAACACAGCGGACGCGGCTCGGCAGCGATCACTTCAGCTCGACGAAGTAGTCCAGGGGCTTCCGGTAAAGGCGCGCGAAGTCATAGAGCTCGACGACGTCCACCCGGCGCTCGCCGCTCTCACACTTGCTCACGAAAGACTGGGGCCTCCCGAGCCGCGCGGCCACTGCCGTCTGCGTCAGATTGGCCTCGAGCCGCGCGGCCTTCAGCCTCTGAAGGAACTGGCGGTATCGAGCGGCGGAGTGGCTGCGGCGCGCCATGAAGCGGCGCAAGACTGCCGGTCATTCCAGAGTATCCCAAAACGGGATATCATCCCCGCTCCGCATGGCACAGCTTGATGGGCTTCAGATCCTGGTGGTCGAGGACAACCATGTTCTCCGCGAGGGGATCATCCGAATTCTTCGCCAAGCTGGCGCAGCTCCGACGGGCGTCGGATCCGGAGAGGGCGCGCTCGAACTGGTCGGCGCGGGTTGGCGCTTCGACATCGTGCTCATGGATCTGGGACTGCCTGGAATGGATGGTGCGCGCTGCGCGCATCTGCTGCGCGCTCTCCCGCGAAGCTCTCGAGAAGAGGGAGTTCGCACGATCGTGGGAATGAGCGGCGATCCGGAGCGGCTCTTCGCTGAACGCAGTGCATTCGACTCCGCGCTCGAGAAGCCATTCACACCCAACACGCTTGTGGACGCGCTGAGCCTACCGCGTGGTGAATAGCGGGCACGGATGATCGCGTGCGCGCTCATGCAATGGCAGCCATCGTCGTGGCACCCCGCGGCCGCCGTCGATCGCGGGTTGGAAGATCTCGCGCGGATGTACGAGCGAAGCGGCGCGCCGTTTTGCATACCGGTCGCCGGGTTTGTTAGTGGCCTCGCGGGCGTAGGCTCCCGGCGTCAGCGACTCGCTGGCGTCCCCTTGCATGTGGCACGCCGCTTGCGTCGTGCCGCGCACCGGAGGGAACCATGTCCGCGCTGCTCCGCGAGAATGAAGTCTCGACCCGTCTCGGCCTGAGCGTGCGCACGCTTCAGAAGTGGCGCCTTGAAGGCCGCGGCCCTCGGTTCGTGAAGCTCGGCAACGCCGTGCGGTACGACCCTGCGGACCTGGACCTGTTCGTCCGCGAGGGAGCGCGTCGCTCGACGAGCGATGCGGGCGCGACGGAGCGACCCCGGCTTCGCCCCGTCGGCTAATCGATGCACGCCCTTCGGCCGCTTGCGATCAGCTGCGCTGCGTTGCTCGTCGGTGCGCTCCCGTTCCTGCGCGACTGGCTCTCGCTCCGCATCAACTGGACGGCATCGCTGCCTATTGGGATCTACGCGACCGAGCAGCCTCAGCTTCGTCGAGGCGCAATCGTGCTGGTCTGCTTGCCTCCCGCGATCACGCGCGATGGGTTCGACCGCGGATATCTCCCGCGCGGGTCATGCGCTTCCGACGCGAGCGCAGTCGGAAAGGTCGTCGCCGCGATCGAGGGCGACGAGATCGAGCTGGGTGTGTCGTCCTTGGTTGTGAATGGCGAGCGAGTCTCCGCCAACGCGATCATGAGCGCCGACTCGTTTGGCCGGACCCTGATGCACTGGCCGATGGGGAAGTACGTCGTCGGGCGCGATGAGATATGGCTCGTCGGTGTCGGCAAGCGCAGTTGGGACAGTCGGTACTTCGGGCCGGTACCGCGGTCGGCTGTGATCGCGTCGCTTCGCCCACTCGCGACGTTCGCTCTCACGCCGCCATGACGTCGCGCGGCGAGATTCGGCCGAGCCACGTTCGTCGCGACGCGACGCGCGCAGACTCGATCCGCGATCGCGAGTCGAGCGCGACGGACGGTTCGCGAGCGTCAGTTTCCGCCAAATCCCGCCAGGACTCGTCAAATGGCGAGCCCTCTGCGCGCTTGCGCCCGTCGCGCATCCGGCGCGAGCAGGGCCGCCTCCGCTCAGGGCGGGCACTTCGTCGCGCGACGATTGGCGCCCGAGCCCGTGGATCCTCGCTCTCGCCCCTCACCTCTCCTCTCCTTCAACGCAGCCTCGTCAAGGTCTCGTTCGTCTCTGGTGCGAAGCCCGGCGGATTCCGCTCGCACGGCGCGTACCTGAGCCGCAAGGGCGCGCAGAAGGAGCACGAGCGCGGCAAAGGATTCGACGCGCGCACCGACGACGTCTACCTGCCCAATCGCTTCGACGAGTGGCAGCGCGCGGGAGACAAGCGGCTCTGGAAGATCGTCGTCTCGCCCGAGGCGGCTGAGCGCATCGATCTGCAAGGCCACGCGCGAGAACTCGTGCGCGCGATCGAGGGCGATCTCGACGTCCACCTCGAATGGGCGGCGATCGATCATCACGACACGGATCACGCGCACGTTCACATCGCAATCCGGGGCGTCGATTGCGATGGCCGCGAGCTCCGCATTCCGCGCGACTATGTGCGCGTGGGAATCCGCGCGCGCAGTCAGGAGCTGCTGACGCGCGAGCTTGGGCTTCGTCGCGAGCATGATCGAATCGCGGCGCGCGACCGCTCGCTCGAAGCGCCACGCTTCACCGAGATCGATCGGGAGCTCGCGAGGCGCGCGTCACCAGACGGCCGCGTCTCCGTTTCCTTCGACCGCGGCGACGGCCAGCCTCTCCGTCGCGCGCGCCAGGAAATTCGCCGGCTGCTCTACCTGCGGTCGCTCGGTCTCGCTCAGCACATCTCGAAGCATGAGTGGCAGCTCGATCCGAAGCTCGAGGGCTCGCTGCGAGAGCTGCAGATCGCAGGCGACGTCCAGAAGAGCCTCTGGCGCGGGGGCGTTGGCGCGACCGATGGTCGCGCTCCGACCGAAATCACGACGCTCGCTCCGGGCGCTCACGTGCGCGGACGTGTCGTCGGCACCGGCTACTCGGAAGGCGCCGATCGCGCGTTCGTGGTGGTCGAAGGTACGGACGGTCGCCGGCACATCCTGCGCGACGAGCGTGTGCTCTTCGCATCGCGCGCACTCGGCGTCATCAGGCCCGGCAGAGTCGCGACGATCCGCAAGACCGATCAGGGCATGGTGCAGGTGTTCGACCATGGCCGAATCGGGAACCTGAAGCGAACACCCACAGCGTCCACCGTACTCGACCTCGATGCGCTCGCGTGGATCCGCGCGGAGCGGCCGGAACGAGCGAGCGACTCGCGCCCCCGCGGATTTCGTGCGCGCTGGCGGCACGCCGTTCGTGAGCGCGTGCCGGTGCTCGAGCAGGCGGGGCTTGTTCGTCGGCAGGGAGATGGTGAGAACGCGCGGCTGATCGTCGCGCCGGGAGCAGAGAGACAGGTGGAGCAACAGTCGAACGCTCGCGAGCGTTCGCGCCTCAAGGTCGCCGAGATCGAGCCGCGCTTCGGGAAGCCGATGCGCAAGCCAGCCGACACTCCCGCGCGAACGCAGGAGGGCCGCGTCGTCGCGTACGCGGTAGACGAGAGTGACGCTCTCCACGTCGCGATCGACACGGGGAAGCACATCACGCTAGTACCCGTCGCTGAGCGTTCAGTGCCGATCGGGAACCGAGTGCGTGCACGCGCGCAGGCGCACGACGACGAGCAACGCCGCCGCGTGGCGTGGTCGCTCGATGATCTCGAGCACGCGCGCGACCTGTCGCGCGGCCGGTGATGCTTCCCACGACCGCACCCGCCGCCGCGCTGATCTCCCCCGCGATGACCGGACTTCACGCCTGGAGTCCGCACTCGTGCCGCAAAGCCCTGTCCTCTACCGCCTTCCCGCCGGCAGCGACCGCAACACCGCCGCCGGTGTGTTCGTGGGCTCGCTGCTCGCCATCACGGCGAGCCTCGTGCTCGTCCTCTGGCTGACTACGCAGTGGTCCGCGTGGCGGCTCGGCTTCCAGTCCGCGCTCGGGCCCTCGCTGATCTCGCTCTCAGTTCATGCCCGCGCGACGGCGGCGGTTGCCAGCGGCTGCTTCGCACTGGCTGTCCTGTTCGTCGCCCTTCGGCCATCGCTGCGTCGCTTCTCGCTCCCTGCAGCACTCCTTGCGTGCATCAGCTTCGCCGCCTCGATCGGCCCGATTTACGCGCCCTGGAACTTCTTCATCTGGGAGTTCCGTTTCGGCGGCCGCCCAGACACCGACTCGATCTTCCGCACCGGCCACTGGCTCATCGGAGTGCCAGCGCACTTCGTGTTCGTCGTCGGCATCGCGATCGCCGTGCGGCGCGCGCGCCGGTTCGGCGGCAAGAGCGACCTCCACGGTTCCGCCCGCTGGGCGGTTGATTCCGACGTCGAGCGCGCCGGACTCCTGGGCAACGCCGGCGTCTACGTCGGGCTCTGGTCCCGCGGCCAACGGCTGCTCCCGCTTCGCCACTCCGGCCCGCAGCACGTGCTCGGCTTTGCGCCTTCGCGCTCCGGGAAGGGCGTCGGGTGGGTAATTCCGACGCTTCTCACCTGGCCGCACTCCGTGCTCGTGAACGACGTGAAGGGCGAGAACTGGGCGCTGACCGCGGGCTTCCGTCAGCGCGAGCTCGGCAGCCGCTGCATCCGCTTCGATCCCACCTGCGCGGACGGAAGCGCTGCTCGATACAACCCGCTGCTCGAAGTGCGCCGCGGCCCCTTCGAGATTCGGGACGTGCAGACGATCGCCGACATGCTCGTCGATCCCGACGGCACCGGCGCAAAGGACCATTGGGATCTGACGGCGCAAGAGGTGCTCGCGGGCACGATGCTGCACGTCCTCTACGCGCGCCCCGACAAATCACTGCGCGGCTGTCTCGACTTCCTCTCGGACCCGAGCCGCGAGGTCAAGCACGCGCTCGAGGAGATGCTTGAGACGAATCACGACGCTCAGCTCGCCTGCGGATGGGTCGATCCCGGGACCGGGAAGCCGACACCCACGCATCCCGCCGTCTCGCGCGCGGCGCGGTCGCTTCTCAACAAGTCGGACAACGAACGCTCGAGCGTCCTGTCGTCGGCGACCAAGTTCTTGAGCCTCTACTACGACGACGTCATCGCGGCGAACACCGCGGCCTGCAACTTCCGCATCATGGATCTCGTGCGCCCCGGCGGGCCGGTGAGCCTCTACCTCGCTGTTCCTCCGTCCGACCTCTCGCGCACGCGCCCTCTCATGCGCCTCCTGATCCAGCAGATCGGTCGCCGCCTCACGGAGGAGCTGCACGTCGAGCCCGATTACGGCGAACCCCGCAATCGAGAGCGTCTGCTGCTTCTCATGGACGAGTTCCCGACGCTCGGGCGCCTCGACTTCTTCCAAACTCAGCTCTCGTACCTCCCGGGCTACGGCATCCAGGCGTTCCTGATCGTGCAGGACCTCTCGCAGCTCTACGCTACCTATGGGCGCGACGAGAGCATCATCTCGAACTGTCACGTGCGCGTCGCCTTCGCGCCGAACCGGGTCGAGACGGCGCGCCTGCTCTCGGATATGGCCGGTGCGATGACCGTGCACAAGGAGAGCCGGACCTACACCGGAAATCGCCTGAACCCGGTGCTCATGCACGTGCTCGCGTCGGAGCAAGAGTCGCATCGCGCGCTGCTGACGCCGGACGAAGCGATGCGCCTGCCCGATGACGCCGCACTCGTGTTCGTCGCCGGCACGCGGCCGATCCTCGCAACGAAGCTGCGGTACTTCGCGAGCAAGGAGTTTGCGCGGCGAGCGGCGATTCCGGCGCCGGCGCACACCGATCGGATCGCAGGTTGTGAGGTTGGCCCGGTCGCGGAGCCGAGACCGGAGGACACGAATCAGGCTCTCGAAGCCCCCGAGCTCGATCGAATGTTCGGTGCAGACGAATCGCCCGAGGCCGCGCATGAGTCGTGACCCGCGAAAGCACCATGAACTGCGGACGCACGTCGGCGATGCGCTCTACCAGCGAATGCTCCGCGAAGCAGCGGCGTCGGGAGAGCGGCTCTCGGAAATCGCGCGCGCCGGTCTCTCTGAAGCCTTCGCCGCACGCGACGTGCTCGCAAACTCGCTGCGCGCTCCGCGGTCGATTGGCGGCGCAATGGAAGTCGTTCCGCTTCCGCTGCTCGAGCTCGAGCAGCGACTCGCGGATCAGCTCACCGTCGTCGATGCACGACTCGTGCGGGTCGAGGCGATGATCGACCGCCTGTACTACGGCCTGATGCTCCACATGGCGGAAGTTCCAATCGACGCGCGAGGTGCGCGTTCTGCATCCGCCGGCGCTCGCCACCGAGCATGGGTCGAGGCGGTCGATCATCAGGTCGGCGACGCGACCAGCGCAGCGGGGCCGACGGCCGCGGAGCGCAAGGCGAGCAGCGCCTAGGATCGCGCGCCGTGGCGGCTCCCAGCGCGACCCTTCCCGATTCGCGCGCCACGACGTCCATCCAACAGATTCCGCTTCGCGCTCGAAGGGTTACGCACTTCCCTCCACACTCTCTTTATCTTGCACTGAGATCCAATAACACCTCATCTTCCCACCGACAGCCCGCCTTGACCCGCACCGTCTCTCTGCCTTCGCCGAGACCAGCTTCCTGCGAATCTTGTGCAGCCGCGGCGCCGTTCTCCGTGCAGTTGAACTGCACTCTGACCTACCGATTCGGGATCTCAGCGACGGCGCGAAATGCACGACATCTGCAAGCATTGCGAACGAAGGTCAGCCTGCGCGCGGACAGAAAAGAAGAGCGGGCGACCGAAGCCGCCCGCCCGAGCGTCTACGTTTCCGTGCGCGGCTCGAACGGCCGAATGTTGAGACTCGCGCCGCTCGCCGGCACGTAGTCGAGCACGACGTTCAGCGATCCGTCGCCGCACGGGAACGCAGTGCCGATGAGCGTCCACGACGCGTCCTCCGTCTGGTCCTTGCAGACGAACCGGCGCACGCCGTAGACCGCGAGGCGCTCGTGCTGCAGGAGGTCGATTCGATCGTGCGCTTGGTTGCCACGTTGTCTTCTCCTTCGAGTTGTTGGGCCCCGTTGGGCCGTCTCTCTCGCCCAGTCCCGGAGAGACGGCCGGAGGGGACAAGGCGCGCCGGCGTGCTTCGCGAGGAGCGAGGCAGGGGGCGTGAACGACGCGTAGTCCGCGAAGCGAGGGCGCACGCTTTGCCGACGAGACGACGTGCAAGGACGCCAGAGCGCCGGCGACACCGAGGAGAAGACAGAGAGCAACAAGGAGACCGCGAGGAGGTCGCTCCAGAGGACGGGCGGCTCGAGGAGCGCGGTGACAGCCGGGCCGCCCGGAGGGCCGGGAGGCCGAGTTCGCGCCTCGCAGGGCGGCAAGTCCGTACGCGATCCGAAGGGGTCCCTTACGAGACCACGCGGTACTCCGCGTCGATGATTTCGCCGTCGGGCCGCGGTCGCGGTTCCGGAGATGACGTTTCGGAAAGAGGAGGATCAGCCGGCCTCGATGCGCCTCTTCGCGGGTCGCGCTGAGAAAACGCACCGCGATGAACGTGAGCCGCGAGAAGTCCAGCGATCGTTGCGCCAATCAGAGCGCCGACCGGACCGCCAGCCATGCGACGGATCTGGAACCCAACCGCGGTCCAGTAGAGGATGAGCGCGGCGCCGACGACTGCGGAGAGCCGTGTGTGCTTGTAGGCGCCGTAGAGGATCGCGAACACCGCGAGTGCGATCCACGCGCTCTTCGCGATGATGCCGGTGACGAACGCGACCAGGATGATCTCTACCGCGACCATCGCGCTACTCCGAGCTGCCGAGCGAAAATAGCGACATCGGTAGAGGCGTAAGGCGACGGCTCGCAGGCCGCGAGCCCGACGCGCTCGAGGAGCGCGGCGAGCCCGCGGCGCGGGCGCACTACGCGAGAACCTTGCGCTGCGCCCGCTCGCTCAGGAAGCCTTGCGCGCGCAGATTGCGGAACCACATGCGCGCAAACGAGACGAGCTCCGCGCGGCGCTTCGCGTAGACGCCGGCGCGGCGACCGGAAGCGTCATAGCCGTAGACCTCGTCGTAGGCGCCGGCGTAGTCGTTGCGGAACGAGATCGGCTCAGCGCCGAGCGCGTGGATCTCGAACACGACTTCGGGGTCGTGCATCACGTCGCCGTTCTGCACGCCGGTGTGCGCGATCGCCACGAGGCGGCGGCCGTCGGGCGACGGTCCGACCTCCTCGACGACCAGCGTCATGTAGCCCTCGACGGAGATGCGCACGCAGCGCGCTCCGCTCAGCAGGCGGTCGAGTGTTTCGCTGAAGTGAGTGAACGTCGTCATC
>Ga0187894_10001315_pt1 | contig 32111 bp, 26 predicted proteins | sample GBC1701081metaG_FD_136650 | JGI IMG/M metagenome (GOLD analysis project Ga0187894, IMG submission 136650) | White microbial mat communities from a lava cave in the Kipuka Kanohina Cave System on the Island of Hawaii, USA - GBC170108-1 metaG ...
ACTCCCCTCCCCCTCAGATTCCCATCACTTGAACGTGAACTTTGCGGTTGTTTGGGCCGTCGAACTCGGTAAGGAGAACGTTCTGCCAGGTTCCGAGTTTCAGCCTGCCGTCAATGATCGGGATGGAAACGCTATGGCCGACCACGACTGCGCGGAGATGCGCGTCGGCGTTTCTGCGATCGCAGTCGGAAAGCAGCGGATCATTGTGTTTGTAATAGACAGCGCTTGGGATGATCTGTTCGAACATGTTGGCCATGTCGGAGAGGAGCGCGTCCTGGACTTCATTCGTCATCAACCCGGCCGTGGTGTGGAGCGACGAGATGTGAACGATGCCGTCGCGGATCGGGGTCTGTTCGACGAATGCGACGACCTCTCTGGTGATGCTTTTCAATTCGACTCGCTCGCTGGTTCTGATGACGAATGTGGTGGAGGCTATCTTGTAATTTCCTTCTTTAGTCTCTGTCTCTGGATGTGTCTCTACCGCTGAAAGCGCTAGATTACTCATTTGTTGTTCTCCTTGGTTTCTATCTGGGGATCCTCATTACTTCCCTGGAAAAACAGGCGTAAAACTCTAGGTGAGCCTCTTACGCCTTGTCAACCGGCCAAAACCGCGGAGATTTCGACCGGTTTGGCTATACCATTTATGCGTTCAGCGCGACCAGTAGATTCTCTCTGAGAGATTTGAGCGCCCGTCTGACGCTCAGTAAAAAACGGAACGCGGCAAACGGGCGCGCCATCATCGCCACGGCCATTCGCCAAGCATTTACCCAACGATTCATCCAATCATTCATCTGGCCATTGGCGTCATAGGCTGGATTGAAATCCGGTATATCTCGTCCGGCCTCATCAGAAATGACGCGCAGCGTGGCGGCTGGCAGATCAAACCGCGCGCAGGCGATAAGCGCCTCGTAAGTTTCCATATCAACCGCCGCCGCGCCGTAACGAGCGCCGAGCGCCAATTTGTCCTTCGCTTCCGCGATAATTCTGTTGACCGTCGCCCCCGATGCCTGAATGAAGGAAAGATCCGACTTTGTTAACGCCTCGAACAGGAAGCCCGACCATGCGTTATCACTGGCAATGACCGCAGCCCTCTCACGAGCAGGTTGTTCAGGGCGCCCAGATTCAATCGCGCGCGCGTCATAACAGAGATCGTAGAGAACCGCATCGCCCGCCCGGAGCTTCGGATCAAGCCCGCCGGCCAAACCCGCGACAATCAGAGCGTCGTAGCGGTTATTCGCCAGGTGTTTCGCAAGCCGTTCGGCAAAGCCAACCGCGCCCAGCCCCGATTGCAAAACCGTGATCCGCCTGGCGCCGAAAAATCCGCGGCAGATTTTCAGTCCCTGGGAGCGCAGGCATCCTTGCCTGCGCACTTCGGTCAGGGGTTCTTGCCGGGAACCTCGCAGGCAAGGATGCCTGCGCTCCCAGGGCGGCTCTTCCGAAAAAGATTTCCCCGAGAGCAAACCGGCGGCGATTTTGAATTCGACATTAACGGCGGTGACGATGCAGAGATCGGCAAAGCCCGCAGTGTCTGTTTCACCCATCGCGTTTTGCCTGCAATCCGCGCTGTTCGGTCCATTCGAGTAACCGCCCGCCGATCAACGCATGGTCAGGGTTGAGATCATCAACCCTCGAGCAACCGCACAGCATCAGCGCCACGCGCAATTCATCGCAGAAGGCATTTAGAAAAGCCTCAACGCCCTCGACCCCTCCCGAAACGTAAGCGCGCAGAACCGGAAGCGCGACGCCAACGACTTTCGCGCCCAGAGCCAGAGCCTTCGCCGCTTGCAACCCCGCGCGTACGCCGCCCGAAGCGATCAGGTTCAAATCGAGCGAACGAAGCTCGCAGACGCTGGCTGCGGTCGGGATGCCCCAATCCCAAAAGGCTTCGCCCAGGTGGCGCAACGCGCGGTTGCGAATCGTTTCAACCCCGACCCACGAGGTCCCGCCCGCGCCCGAAACGTCAATCCATTTAACTCCGGCGCGAAGAAGTTTTATTCCCGATTCGCGCGCAAAGCCGCAGCCGGTTTCTTTGGCAATAATCGGCAGTGGGGATTCGCTGACCAATCTTTTGACGGCGTCGAGCGAGCCGCGAAAATCGTGGTCACCGTTCTCCTGAATGATCTCCATCGCCGCGTTCAGGTGGATGCACATCGCGTCAGCGCCTATCTCTTCAGCCAACCGTGTCACTTCGCTCGCGCCCAGCTCGCGCGCCTGCGCTATGCCGATGTTGCCCAGCAGCAGGACATTTGGCGCGACGTCTCGCACCTGAAAAGTTTTCTTCATTTCAGGATGTCGAAGCATCACGCGCTGCGAACCCACGCCGAAGCCGATGCCCATTCGATCGGCCAATCCGGCGATCTCCCGGTTGAACCGCGCGACCTCTTCCGCGCCGCCGGTCATCCCCGTGATGATCAGCGGATAGTTCAAACGTTTACCAAGTACGACGACGCTTAGGTCAATATCCTCGAGCCTGGTTTCGACCAGGGGTTGATGGACCAGCTCGACATCTTCGAAGAGAGTGGTTTTCTGGCGGAACTCCACGTCCTGGTTTGCACAGAGGTCGAAATGACTGAGTTTGCGATTGACGATTTCAGTTGATACTGGCATGCAAATGTAACCGGGGGAGTCAGCTTGCCGAAAAGACTTCCGTCGGGTAAGTTAACCGGCCCCCTGGCGTTCAACGGAAGTCACGCGCGAAACTGCTCCATAAACCGTTGGCGATTATAGTTTCTGACATAGTTCAATGCCAATCGCGCGAAACCGAAAGCCGATTTTGCCAGCGAAATTGTTATTAAAAGTTTGCCCCGACTTTCCCTAGCTTCACGACTTCATGCGCAAACATCCGCCGATAGTTTTGCTCCTGACCTTCGCCGCCACAATCTTTCTCGCCACATCGTTCCGGCCTTCGCTGCTCGATGACGCCGACGCCACGCACGCCGAAGCGGCGAAGGAGATGATCGAGCGCGACGACTGGGTGACGCTCCACGTCAACGGTGTTCGTTATCTGGAAAAAGCGCCGATGCTGTATTGGACCGTGGCCGCGTCATTTCGCGTCTTCGGCTTCAACGCCTTCGCGGTCCGGTTCCCTGTTGTACTCGCGATTGTTTTGTTGGCTTTAACCGCTTACAGGTTCGGGCGGTGGGCTTATTCCGAAAAAGCGGGTTTGTACGTGGCGGCGATTCTGTCTTCGTGCGCGGGGATGTTTTTGTTCACGCGAGTAATGATCCCCGAAGCGATCCTGACACTGTGGTTCACGCTGGCTCATTACTGTTTCCTGCGGGGATTTTTCGGCGAGGGCGGCGAAAAGCGCTGGTATTACGGCCTGTACGCCGCGATTGCGCTGTGCGTGCTGACCAAAGGCCTGATCGGGATCGCCTTTGTCGCCGGGCCGATCGGATTGTTCCTGCTGCTGACACGAAACCTGCTCGGCGAAATCAAACATCTTCGCCTGTTCACAGGCGCGCTGTTGTTTCTCCTCATCGCCGCTCCGTGGCATCTGCTCGCGGGACTCCGCAATGATCGCTTCTTCTGGTTCTACCTCGTCAACGAACATTTCAAACGCTTCCTGGGCACGCGCGAGCCGAAGGATTACAACCGCGTGCCGTTTGTTTTTTACTGGCTGATGCATTTGCTGTGGCTGTTTCCGTGGAGCATGGCGGTCCCGCTGCTCGGGTCACAAAAGCCCGCGATCAATCGCAAAGCCGAACGCGGGCGGCTGATCAATCTCTACGTCTGGCTGTGGGCCGCGTTGATCTTGATCTTCTTCAACATCTCGACCAGTCAGGAATATTACACCTTTCCGGTTTACGCGCCGCTGGCGTTGTTGCTGGGCGCGGCTTTCGCGAAAGCGGAAGAGAATCCGCGAGCGCAAAAATACTTGCTGTGGGCGCAAGGCGCGCTGGCCGCTGTCGCGCTGATCGCCGCCGCCGCGCTCGGCGCGCTGGTCTGGAAGGCCCGTACCGTTCAACCGACCGGCGACCTTTCCGACCTCCTCAGCCAGGCGCCGTCGGATTCCGAGCAATACACGCTGTCGCTTGGGCATTTCTTCGATTTAACGACGAACGCATTCGCCGAATTGCGCGCGCCCGCTATCGGAGCATCAATCTCGCTCGGCGCCGGATTCCTGCTCGCTTTTCTGTTCCGCAAACAAAAACGCCATGCGCAAGCCGCCGTCGCAATGTTCGTCACGATGGGAGCCATGTTCGTTTGCGCAAATCTGGCGCAGCAAAAATTCGACCCGGTCCTGTCATCACGAGGGTTGGCCGATGAGATTCAAAAGCGGTGGGAGCCGAACGCGAAGATCATCTTCAACGGCGAATATGAGACGGGATCATCAATCGCTTTTTACACGAACGAACAGATTCTGTTACTGAATGGGCGTGTGACTGGAATGGCTTTCGGCTCGACCTACCCTGACGCGCCGAAGATTTTCCTCGAAGCCGAAGACGTGCGCCGGCTATGGCAAGGGAGCGACCGCGTCTTCTTTTTCACCGAAGACAGCAAGAAGGGGAGGGCGCTGAAGGTGATTGAAGGATTGCCGGTTTATTCGTTGGCTGATCGTGGGGGGAAGAGTGTGGTTACAAATAAACCTTGAGCTATAGCCTATCCACAGATTTGATTCGCTCTCTTTCGATTCGCTCTTTGATTTTCCCGGATCGTCTTTGGACACGAAGCCACGACCAGATGAAAATGAAGGTTACCGCTGCCATATTTCCTCCGTGCAAGGCTTCAATGTCTCACATCTTGCTCGCTTGGCCAATTGTATCAGGTAATTCGCTCCGATAAACCCTCGCCACGTTATAAATGTTCCTCCGCTCCGGCGCGTAATAGAGCCGCGTGAACAGATCACCCAGCAACCCCAAACCCAGAAATTGAATTCCGCCCAGAAAAGTCACGGCGGCGAACAACAGCATCGGCCCGTTTTGAATGAAGATGTCTTCGCGCCAATAAAGCTTTTTGAACAACAGCCAACTCGCCAAGACACCAGCCATCACGATCATCGCGGCGCCGATCCCGCCGAAGAAATGGAGAGGGCGCGAGAAGTAACGCACGATGAAGCGGATTGTCAGGAGGTCGAACATGACACGAAACGTGCGCGCCAATCCGTAATGCGATTTGCCATTGATTCTGGGTTTGTCTTCGATCGGGACTTCGGCGATCAACGCGCCTTCGACGCTGGCCATCGCGGGGAGGAAGCGGTGCATCTGGCCGTAGATCGGGATTCTTTCGAGGACTTCGCGCCGGTAGGCTTTGAACGTCGTGCCGAAATCGTGGATCGGAACTCCCGACGCGCGCGCCATCAGCTTGTTCGCGATCTTCGACGGAAACGCGCGCAGGAAACCGTCCCGGCGGTTCTGCCGCCATCCGCTGACCACGTCGTAACCTTCTTCCAGTTTCGCAAGGAATCGTGGGATGTCTTCCGGCTGGTGCTGTAGGTCGCCGTCCATTGCGATGACCACGTCTCCTTCAGCGAAATCGAACCCGGCGGCCAACGCGGCGGTCTGGCCGAAATTGCGGCGCAATCGAACGCCCGTGACGCGCGGGTCGAGCGCGGAAATTTCTCTCAGGATCGTTTGCGTGCGATCGGCGCTGCCATCGTCAACGAAGACCATCTCATAATCGGCGCCGATCTCTTCCATCACTGTTGTCAGGCGGCGGTAAAGCGGGGGCATGTTCTCTTCTTCGTTATGGAAAGGGACGACGACGGAGTACGAGCATTTCATTTCCAACACACTCCCTAATCTTTGAAGAACGGAATGAACGATATTCAAGGTTTTAATTTCGGAAAAGCGCGGCAGCTTAGCATTGGCCTATTAAAATTGCCATTCGCGCGTCGCTTCGGGGTATTTTTCATTTGAATCAAAACTTAATAGGGATTAAACTCCCGCCCGTTACTCACAAAACTCCTAAATATAATTAGCTCACTCACCCTGAGTTGTGGGTTATTACCCCAAATCCGTCATCCGAATAACTGAAAGCCATCGAAGCGAATTCATTCGCTCATTCGAACTCCGCCCCGGTTTTGCCCCTTCGTAATCAATTCCGATCCCCGATTTGATTGCCAACTGTTAAACGGCGAAGCTGCAGTGTGTCCGGCTCAACCGTTTGGAGATCCCATGTCCAGTAGAAAGATCCTCTTTCTCATCTTTGTGTGTCTGCTTTCTTCGGCTATCGCCGCTTCGGTCATTTCGAACAGGACTGTCTCGATTTCAACGGGACCTGTCGAAGCTCAATCTGTGTGCACTCCACCATTGTACCAGGGCTATCCTTCAGGCTGTTCAAACATAAATCTGCGATGGCTGAATCGCGATCCGATCTCGATGATTGACCATTACGAAATTTATCGTGGCGGCGTGAAGGTCGGCCAGCCGCCCGGAAACGCCATCTCGTTTTCGGAGCCGGTCGGGTGCAATTTCAGCGCGGTTTACACGATCAAGCAGGTGATGAAGTCTGGCGCAAGCTGTCAGACTGTCACGACCGGGAATCCGCCTCATACGAAACCCTGCGATCTGTGCGCGGGAGGAGGAGGCGGTGGCGGTGGCGGCGCAACGCTCAATGTGGTTTCGGCGGCCTCGTTCAGCGCTCCGGCGACGCCCGGCTCCATAACCGCCATCTTCGCCAACGCCGGCCAGCCACTGACTTCAACGACGGCGCCTGCCATTGGCCTCCCGCTGCCGACCAACATTTCGGGGACGCGGGTGTTGGTGAATGGAACTCCCACAGGTTTGTTTTATGTGTCGCCGAATCAGATCAACTTCCTGATGCCCGATTCGGCTGTCGGCACGGTCACCCTGACGATCAACGGATCGAACGGAGAGCTGACGGAAGGCGCGCTATTGACGGCGCCCAACCCGGCGATCTTCACTGCGAACAGCCTTGGGAACGGCGTCGCGGCGGCGCTCGTCACGCCCGATGGCCGTAACTTTCAGCGCGTCTCGGACTCAAGCGGCGGCGCCGTGCCGATCAGCGCCGGCTCCGCGGGTCAGCCTAATTACCTGATTCTTTTCGGCACCGGGATGAGGACTCAAGGGACGGTTCAGGTGCGAATCGGCGGACGTGATTGCATCGTCACGTGGTCCGGCGCGCATCCGCAACTGGCGGGACTGGATCAAATCAACGTACAGTTGAACGAGTCGTTGCGCGGAACCGGGACAGCGCAGATAGTCGTGACAGTGAACGGATTCGTCGCCAACTTCACACAGGTCAATATTGGGAATTGATGACGCTACGGCTCAGACCGCGCCGCGTTCGACGGCAAAAAGTCTCCATTCGCCCAAACCGCCTTCCAGCGCGCGTGCGCCGCGTTCGGCAAACCTGATGCCCGCGCCCGCGACCAGATCTTTGACGGTGCTCGAAACCAGGACTTCTCCGACGTCCGACTGGGCGGCCACTTGCGAAGCGATCTCCATGGCCGCGCCGCTCACCCGGCCATTCGTCATGTCGCATTCGCCGGTGTGCAATCCGGTTTGGAGTTTGATGCCCAGTCGCCGCGCCGAATCGCTGATGGCGCAGGCGGCGCGTATTGCGCGAGCCGGGCCGTCGAATGTGGCGAGCAGGCTCTCCTCTGTAACTTCGACCACGCGGCCTTTGAACAGCTCGATCTCTTTTCTGACGAATGATTGATGGCGGTCGAGCAGATCACGCCATTGGGCGTCCGCGACGTTTGCCACGGAGCCTGTCACCTTAGCCACCTGTACGGTCGCCAGCACGCGATCGACGTCTTCTGCATGGCGCATTCCGGTCAGGAACTCTTCAATCGCGTCAATGATCGCGTCCTGATCGCCGACGAAAGGCAGATGGTCAATGCCGGGCAATTCGACGAACATCGCTCCCGGGATGTTTTCGGCCAGGTAGCGGCCTTCCTCGACTTTTAAACACGGATCGCCCGTGCGGTGGATGACCAGCGTCGGCACGCGAATCGTCGGCAGCACGTGGCGGATGTCAATCTCGGTGTTCATCTTCGTCAGGGCGAGCGCGGCGCCTGGGCTTGCGCCTCGACGCAAATAGGCCGCCCACCAATCGCGGAACGCGGGGTCATTCGCGACGCTCGGCGCGCGCTCTTCCAATCCCACGGGACCGCCCCAGTGCTGGCGGATCTCATCGAAGAAAAGCTCGCGGTCGGCTTCGGTCGGTCCCCACAGATAGCCTTCGCCTTTCAACCTCCGCGCGTAAGAGCCGATCATCACCAGCGCCATGGTCTTTTCGGGATAGGTGGCGGAGAACAGGCTGCACATCGGCCCGCCTTCCGAATTGCCACACAGCACCGCGCGTTCGCATGCGGCGGCCTCCATCACCGCGCGCACGTCATCCATCCGTTGTTCGAGCGTGGGCAACTGGTCGAGCGGCACGCGGTCGGACAATCCGGTGCCGCGTTTGTCGAACAGGATCACTCGCGCAAACGTGGCCAGCCTGCGCAGGAACCGCGCGAACGAAGGCTCGCTCCAGAAATATTCGAGGTGTGAAATCCAGCCCATCACGAAGACCAGATCAAATGGCCCGTCGCCAACCACCTGATACGCGATGTTCACCTCCCCGCTGCGGGCGTAATGGACTTCGGGAACATCCGAAGGCTCGCGATCAATCGCAGCGCGTTTGCCGGGCCCGGCTGTTTCGGCGTGGCGCCGCGGTTCGCGCTGGCGCGAATCGCCGAGCCTGGCTTGCAATTCAAGCTCCTGCTGCAGGCTCTTCAGGTCGAGATAGAAATCCTTGACCGATTGATAACGCTCTTCGCGGTCTTTGCGCAGCGCCCTGCCGACGATGCGCTCAAGCTCCGCCGGGATGTCGGTCAACACCTGCGACAGACGCGGCGATTCGCGGTCGAGAATTGAAACGATCACATCGCTTGACGAGGGGCCGGTGAACGGCGCGCGCCCAACCAGCATTTCGTATAACGTCACGCCGAGGCTGAAGATATCGCTGCGCGTATCAACGCCGATTCCGCGAGCCTGTTCGGGCGACATGTAATTGACCGTGCCCATCACGACACCGGGATCGGTGTTGATCTGAGACAGATGCGCTCCGCCGTCAGAGCTCTCCGGCTCGACCTGCTTCGCCAGCCCGAAATCGAGCACCTTCACGTAACCGTCGGGCCGCAGCATGACGTTTTCCGGTTTGATGTCGCGGTGGATGATTCCCGCGGTATGCGCCGCCGCCAGCGCGCTCCCTATCTGCGCGGCGACGTCGATCGCGCCGGTGATCTTCATCGGATCTCCGTCCAGATGCGCCCTCAGCGTTTTGCCTTCGATATATTCGGTCGCGATGAAATGAATGCCGCCCACCTGGCCGATTTCGTGGATGGTGATGATGTTGGGATGGTTGAGCGCGCTCGCGGCCTTCGCCTCGCGGATGAAGCGGCGCAGCCAGAGCATATTTCCGGTGTATTTTTCCGACAGGAGCTTGAGCGCGACACGGCGGTCGAGTTGCGTGTCGTTCGCCAGATAGACATCGCCCATCCCGCCCGTGCCCAGCTGCGAGATGATTTCATAACGCCCCAGCCTCGTTCCCGCCTTGACCGTCGTGATTCTATCGCCGCCGGCCTGCTCTTCCGCTGAGATGGCCGTATCAAAACCACGGCGTCGAATGTCTTTCTTCTTCCCGCTGGCGCCTGCTGTTTGCCCCTGGACGCTGGTTTTAAACTCCGAAGGCTCGCGCCTGAACTTGCTGACCGGAACGGCGAAGCGGTAGCCGCGCTTGGGAACCGTTTCAATGTATTGCCCGCCGCCGGGCCCTTCGCCGAGAACTTTGCGGAGCATTGATATGTGTTGAGCCAGGTTTGTCTCTTCGACGTAGATATCCGGCCAGACGCGGTTCATCAATTCTTCCTTCGTGACCACATGGCGGTTGTTTTCGACCAGCGCGAGCAGCGTGTCGAACGCTTTCGGCGTCAGCGCGAGCTTCAGGTCGCCGCGCGTCAGCAGTCGCTCGCCGGGGTCGAGCCGGAACGGGCCGAATTCGTATAAGTAGCGTGGTTGTTTGGGCATAAAGGCTTTCAGAAATCTTTCAAAAAAAAATTCAACCGGGTCTAAAGACCTCAGTCTTGTCTCTCAATTATTTTCCACCACGCGTTGAAAGGGTAATTACCGAAGATGACGAGTCGCGGCCATTGTAACTGAAGAGATGACGACGGCAAACATATACCGACAAACCAGGAGAAAAAGACGTGAAAATGCTCAAACCGCCTTCGACCTTGTTCAGTCTCGGCATAGTCGCCCGCGTGATTTTGAACGCGCTCGGCGAAAGTTTCCGAAGAGCGAAGAATGAAATGACCGAGATCGAGGCCGCTCCGCGTTTGAGAGAGCGGGCGTCGCCTTCGAAGTTCTGACATTCCGAATTCTGGCCGAGTTCTGTAGGGATGTTTGGAAATTCCGATGATCGGATGATTCATTTATGGCTGCCAGCGGCTGAATAGGGCTGGCGATGGGCGATGCTCCTTCAACCAGTGAATGAGATCCTCCATCGAGTGAAAATCAAGCAGGGCCTCACTAAGTTGGTCGAGATCAGGCAGGGAGAGAGCCGACAATCGCTCCAGCGTCTCCGCCGGGATGATGCCGAACTGGCGCCTGAGTTGTCGTTGGACGATGGCCAGCCGCCCGTGTTTCTCGCCGCGCTGCTCGCCGATCTGGATGCCGATCTGCTCGCCTTCCTCCAAGATTTCACGGTAGATCACTGTGGACGTCTCCTCTACTTATTGCGCGCGTCCAAGCGATTTCAGCCGCGCGCGCTCGAACTCATCGCCTTTATTCCATTGCGGCGTTTCGGTCGCATTGGCCACGCGCAATCCTATCCAGAAGGCCAGCCGCGCCTGTTGAACCATTCCGCCGAAATTCCAGTTCGGGCTGTATTCGTCCGAAGGTTGGTGGTAGCGGTGCTGGTTGTAGTCCTGAAACTGCTCTTCGCCCCATTTATCGTGATGGCCGACGAACTTCATGCCGGAATTCAGGCTGATGGCCGGGACGCCTGCTTTGGCGAACGGGAAATGATCGGAGCGGTAAAAAGAGCCTTGCTCCGGTCTGGCGTCCGGCGAAACCGTCATGTTGTTCTCTTTCGCCACCTCTTCGATGAATTTGCCCAGCGTCGAACGGTTGGCTCCGAGCGGCGTGATGTCCGTCGTCGTACCCAGCACGTTCATCGAATCGAGGTTGATATTGGCCACCGTCTGCTGAAGCGGTACCAGCGGATGGCGCGCGTAATATTCCGCGCCCAGCAATCCCTGCTCTTCCGCGGTTGTGGCGATGAAAAGAATCGAGCGTCGCGGTTTGATGGCCAGTACATTGAAGGCGTTCGCAATGGCGACTATGCCCGAAATGCCCGTCGCGTTATCAACCGCGCCGTTGTAAATGTTGTCGCCCGGCTGATCGGGCCTGATGCCCAGATGGTCCCAGTGGGCGGAATAGACCACGTATTCGTTTTTCAGCGTCGGATCGTTGCCTCGGTAAATCGCCGCGACATTCGGCGAAGTCAACCGCTGCACCTGCGCTCGCAGCGTCATGTCAACCCTGGCGTTGAGCGCCACGGGGGCGAATCCGCGTGAGGCGGCCGATTGTCGCAATTGATCGAGGTTCTTTCCCCCCATTTGCGCGATTCTGCGAGCGGCCTCTTCGGTCACCCACGATTTCAATTTCAGCGACGGCGCTTTCGCTTCGGGCATGAGACCGAAGCGTTCGCCGCTCCACGAATTGCGCACGACGTTCCAGCCGTAGCCGGCCGAGTCATTGGTGTGGATCAGAATTACACCGGCCGCGCCGCGCCGCGCCGCCTCTTCATATTTGTATGTCCAGCGGCCGTAATAGGTCAGCGCCTTGCCGCCGAAGAGATTCGGCTCCGAAGGAGTCGCGGGCGGATCGTTTACCATCATCAGCAGGATTTTGCCGCGAACGTCCAGACCTTTGAAATCGTCCCAGTTGTTTTCGGGCGCGCTGACGCCGTAACCGGCAAAGACGATCTCACCGTTGATCGGGATTTCGGTCTGCTCAAGATCGGCGCCGCCGACGAAATCATCGCCGAATCTGAATTCGGTGTCGCCAGCGCCGCTTTTGACCACGAACCTTGTCGAAGGATCGGTTCTCGATCCGATCATCTGAACCTGTTGGAAGTAGCCGCGGTCAGCGGCCGCGGGTTCGAGCCCGAGCGCTTCAAACTGCGCCGCGATGTATTTGGCCGCGAGTACTCCGCCGCGCGATCCAGGACCGCGTCCTTCGAGCGCGTCGTCGGCCAGGTATTTGACGTGCGCGCGCAGCTTGCTCTCTTCGATCTGTGAGGCAGCCGATTCGGCGTCGCTCGATTCGCTCAGCAGCGCGCGGTTCTCCGACAGTATCTTGTCGAACGCCGGGCGAGGCGTCGTAGCCACGCGGCTTCGGCTGCCGCGGCGCGCGCGTCTGGAACGGCCGCGGCGGCTCCTGCTGCTGGCGCGTTTTTTCACGCCGCTCTTTTTCCGCGCGCTCTTTTTGGCGCGACTTTGCATCGCCAACACATCGGATTCAAGCGGCCAGACCAGGCCGAAACAAATCATGAAGATGACGAAACGTATTAACGGACGATGTTTTTTCATAACCCCTCAAAGCGAAATAATTCCAGCCGGTTTCCAACACAGTAGGTTTAGCAGTAGCAACTAATTCCGCGAGATACTCGCTCGATTGCCCGCGAATGCGGTGATAATTTGGCCGGTATGCGCACGATATGGGTGCATTTGTTGCTTTCGATGAAAACTGCTGAACATTGTCTACCTGAGCGGGGCGATAAAATCAAGGCGCCGAAACGTGGCGGCGCGCCGTTCGCGTCCCGTCCGCGCATGGATTTTTGAATGCTCATCGGATATTTTGGCGCGAATCAGTACCGCGAGCGGTAGCGAGCGTGGCTCGCGCAAATAGTTGATCTTGGGAGCCACGCTCGCTACCGCTCGCGGTACTGATTCGAAACCTGCTATGACAGAATTCTCCTGGCGCACACGGCGCGAATCGCTCTCGAAATTCGCCGAAGAAGTCTTCGACATCCTGATCATCGGCGGCGGGATAACCGGGGCCGGACTCGCGCTGGACGCGGCGCTGCGGGGCCTGCGTGTCGCGCTGGCCGAAAAGCGTGATTTCGCCGCGGGCACGTCCAGTCGCTCGACCAAACTCATCCACGGCGGGCTGCGTTACCTGGAACATTTCGACTTCGCGCTCGTCCGCGAAGGGCTGCGCGAACGCGCGACCCTGGCGGAGACCGCCACGCGACTGGCCCGGCCATTCCCATTCGTCATTCCGATCTACAAAAATTCGCGGCGGAACTACAGGCGCCCGCTGAAGCTGCGGCTGGGATTGTGGTTTTACGATCTGCTGGCGGGACAGTACAACTTCGCGCGCCATCGAAGGTTGAGCCGCGACGAAGCCTTGAGGCTCGCGCCGCAACTCGACCCGCAAGGATTGAAAGGCGCGTTCCTCTATTACGACGCGGTGACAAATGATTCGAGACTGGTCATCGAGGTGATCAAGACCGCGCGCGAACGCGGAGCCGAGATCGCAAATTACACGCGAGTCGCCGGCTTCATCAAAAATGAGGACGGAAAGATCGCCGGCGCGCGTTTGCGTGACGAGTTGACCGGCGGCGAGATCGAATGCCGCGCGCGGATCGTGATCAACGCGACCGGCGTGTGGATGGAGGACACGATCAGACTCAACGGGCAAACAGCGATCGGTTTGAACAAACGCGTGCGCCCGGCGAAAGGCATTCACCTGACCGTCTCGGCGGATCGTTTAAGAGCCGGCGCGGCGTTGCTGATCCCGTCGCTCGGCAGGCGCCGCTTCTATTTCGTGGTCCCCTGGGAGGGACGCGTCAACATCGGCACTACGGACACCGACTACAACGGCGACAAAGATCATCCGCAAGCAGAGCCGGGAGAGGTCAGCGAAATCCTGGGCGCGATCAATTCCTATTTTCCGGAAGCGCGACTCGAACTCACGGACGTGATTTCAAGCTGGGCCGGGTTGCGTCCACTGATCACCGACCTGCGCGCAAGCGCCACCACCGGGGTTTCGCGCAAAGAAGAGATTATCGAATCAGAGGACGGTCTGATCTCAATCGGCGGTGGCAAGCTGACGACTTACCGTTTGATGGCGGAACACGGAATCAACCTCGCCGCAAAGCGGTTGAGCGAAAGGTTCAACATAGCGGCCAACGACGCGAGCACGAAAGACGCGGCCATCGGCGGAGACCTGAGCCGCGATGAATTGACGGTGATCGCCGAACGGCTGTCGCAAACCGAAAACCTGCCGCTCGAAACGGCGCGGCATCTTCTTCGCGATTACGGCGCGGATTACCAGCGCCTGGTCGAATTGACGCGTGAAGATGAGCGATTGCGCGAGCGTCTGGTCGAAGAGTTGCCACAGATTCTGGCTGAAATCGTCTACGCGGCGCGTTACGAGATGGCGTTGACTTTGGCCGACGCGATGACACGGCGCGTCAGATTGGCGATGGTGGCCGGGCGAGATTCGGTCAGATGCGGCGCCATCGCGGCGGAGATGATGGCGCGCGAATTGGGTTGGAGTAGAGAAGAGACTGAGCGGCAGATCGCGCAATTCACTGTCGAATTCGAGCGCGAGTTCGCCGTCTCGGCTTAAATATTTCGACCTGTGCGGACGAGTCGGTACCGCGAGCTGTAGCGAGCGAGGTTCCATCTATCAGTCCTTTGCGAAAGCCTCGCTCGCTACAGCTCGCGGTACCGACTCGGAGGTCGTTCGCACAGGTCGAAATATTTTGGAAGTTTTTGGTCTCACCGGGCGAATTACTCATGTCAGATGATGGCTGAAACTTTAACCAACGATGACAAGACCCGTAACTCCCAGTGATGACGAATTGCTGCGGCTGATGGTGGCCGGAGATGACCAGGCGTTCACGATGATCTACCGGCGGCGCCAAGGCCCGATCTACCGGTTCGCCCTGTTGATGAGCGGCTCAGGCGCCGTTGCGGAGGATGTCACCCAGGAGGCGTTTATGGTCTTGATCCGTGAGGCGGGCCGCTATGATCCGGCGCGCGGGCCGCTTACGTCCTACTTGTATGGGATTGCCCGTCATTTAGTCCTGCGCCGTCTGGAGCAAGACCGTTCTTACGTGCCCCTCATTGAAGAGTCGGAAGAGGGCGACGAGATTCCGCTCACACAATTAATCGCTCAAGACGACCCGTTCAGTGATTGTACCCGCAAGGAGTTAATCAGACTGGTGCGCCAAGCCGTCCTGGCCTTGCCTCTACACTATCGTGAAGTGGTCGTACTGTGTGACTTTCAGGAGATGAGTTATGCGGAAGCGGCCATTGCGCTCCGCTGCGCGGTCGGGACGGTCAGTTCGCGGCTGCACCGCGGGCACGCGTTGCTGCTGGAAAGACTTCGGGCGATGGCCAAACTCGACTCGGCATTGCCCGACGCCCACTGCTTGAGGTGCTTCGCATGAATTGCCAGGATTTTGAACTGATCGTAATCGATTTGGCGCGCAGCCGGTTGCTGGACACGACCACTCGCGAGCAGAGCCTGGCTCATACGGAGGTTTGCGCCCAATGCGCAGCACGACTGGCCGGAGAGCGCGCCTTGATGGCCGGTGTGAAGTTGGTAGCCGTAGAGATCGCCATGGAAGAAGCGCCAGCGCGCGTCGAAGCGGCGCTACTCACTGCCATGCGCGCGCACGCCGAGCGCGAAGACGCGCCGACCATCAAGCCGCTGCCGGCGTCAGGACGAAGGATGCAGTGGAGAGTTGGAGTTGCATGGGCTGCTGTTATTCTGGTCTTCATCGTAATCGGCGTGGCGTGGCTGAAGTTAAACTCCAATGAGCGGAAGCAAGAGGCGCTGCAGGCGCCCGTGAGGCCGGCCAGTTTCACTCCACAGAGAGAAGCTGTCTCGAACAGCGCAGCGAATGTTCGTGAGCGGAAGCTGGCGCCTGAGTCCGCCAGCGCACGGAGTTTGAAGACGCGGCGTGGCGTTCGCGCGCGCGAGGTTGTGACACACTTTTATCCATTAGTCGAAGAAGGCGAGCTTGTCCCGTTGGAAAGCGGGCGGGTAGTGCGTGTCGAAGTGCCCGCCTCCACACTGATCGCATTTGGGCTGCCGATCACGGCGGAGGGTATTGACCGGCCTGTGCAAGCTGATCTGTTGCTGGGACAAGACGGGTTGGCGCGCGCCATCCGTTTCTTGCCATAGGGCTAATCCTCCCGAGGCATTAACCGAAACGCAACGAAGGAGATCGTCATGAAACAACGCGTACGCTTTAGTCTGTCCTTTATTCTGTCTGTCGCCTGCTTACCGGCGTTGCTGGCCGTCAGCGCGCCAGCGCAGGATCAGGAATTACAGGAGATGAAGAGGAAAGCCGACGTCCAGAATGCGGAGGCCAAAATCCGTGAGGAGGTGTTCAAGGTGGTCGGGGCGAAAATCGGCTTCGAGGTGAAAATCGTCAAAGGGGCGCCCTACTCGGCGACGGCGGAGGCGGAGACCATCCGGACCCTTGCCGATGGGAACCGTATTAGGAATAAGACCACGACTCTTGTGTACCGCGACGGCGAGGGGCGCACGCGGCGTGAGGTTGTGGGAAAGGCGCAGGGCGCCGCCACGGAGGTTTTCATCAGTGACCCTGCAAGCGGCGCCAATTATTCTCTCGACACACAACGACGTGTTGCGGTTAAATCCCAAGTCAACCTGCAAGCGCGTGAATTGGATAAGATGAAGCTCGCCGCGGTGGAGATGAAGCGGCAGACGCAAGAGAGCGGGCGGGTCGTACGGGCTGAAGGCGCCGGGATTGTGAGGAAGAAGCGCCAGCCCAACACTGAGTCGCTTGGCCAACAGATGATTGAGGGCGTGCTGTGCGAAGGCAGCCGCGCAACATCCACCATCCCCGCTGATGAAGTCGGCAATGAGCTGCCAATCACCATCGTGAACGAGCAGTGGTACTCCCCCGAACTACAGGTATTTGTGCTGACCAAACAAAGTGACCCTCGCACCGGCGAAACCATCTACCGCTTGACCAACATCAACCGCGGCGAACCCGACCGCGCGCTGTTTGAGGTACCGGCCGGCTATACCCTCAGGGATGAATCAACGCTCCCAGCAAAAAAGAAGAAGCGGCCTGAAGGGGAGCAATAAACAGCCGACCTATTCAACACGTCTAAACCCAACTCTTTCGGAAGGAGTCACAAGTATGCGTAGCATTCTGTTAACTCTGGCATTCGCTATAAGTGCGCCCGGCGCCGCGCTGGCGCAACAATCCGCAGTCCCCGAAACGCAAGCGCGGGAAATACTCAAACAAGCGCGCGCCGCGATTTGGGATGAAACAAAATCGAAACCGTTGCAAAGCCTTTCAATCACAGCCAGCCGTCGTTTTGCGCGCGGCGAGCGTCAGGTTGAAGTGGAGATGACGCTGGACGCGCTCTTGCCCGACAAATTCCTGCAGACCGATGTCCTCTACACTGGTGTCGGTTTCGGCGTCACTGCGATGCGCGGTGTCAATGGTTCGCAAGCGTGGTTTGCGGGTGAATCCAACGACGGTGCGGTAGATGTGGCGAAAAAAAGAGAGGCTGGCGCTCCGCCTGAATCGAATTCCAAGCAGCCGGGCGGTGGAATGGGCGCGATGCTGGGCGAATTGGGTGGCGTTGCGGGTGTCAGACGACCTGAGCGAAGCATGGAACAGTCTATTCATGCAGGCTTTGCACGGCTGATGCTCGTGTGGCTGGGCGCCACGCCGTCTTCGCTGCCAGTCGAATTCACTTATGCCGGTCAAGCCGTAGCGCAAGCCGATGGCAAGAAGGCGGATGTCCTCAATGTCGTGGGGCCGAACAACTTTGCGGCGCGTCTCTTTATCCATCCGGAGACACATCAGGTTTTGATGCTGAGTTACAAGGCCAGAAGTAGGAATCGCGGCGCGCAGGAAGCCTCGGTGAATGCCTCCGAAGCGGAAGTGCGCTGGGTCGTCTCCGACTATCGCAACGTCAACGGACTCAATTTGCCGCACCAGCTTGTGATCTTCCTTGACGGTCAACCTATCGAAGAGGTGACCATCAAGAAAGTCAAAATCAATCCATCGCTCAAGCCGAATAAGTTCGAGCGGCAAGCGTCCATTGAGGAACCCGTCAAGGATATAAAGAAAAAAGGTAACGTCGGCGCGCGGGAAAGCGAGTAAAAATGAAAGATTGGGTTGCCAGGTTATTGCTCGCTCTCTGCGGAGCGATGATTGTAGCCTCCGCGCTATCCGCGCAGACTGCCGTCTCGTTGCGTGGCCAAGTCGTGGACGAACTTGGCGCCATCATTCCCGGGGCCCGCGTCACGCTCAGAGCGGCTGATGGCAAGAATCGCAGCGCTGTCGCCAACGCCAGTGGCGTCTTCAGCATTCCCAATCTGCCGTCGGGCGTTTACACCCTGACCGTTGAGTTCAAGGGCTTCCGAGCCTACATCAAGGATGGGTTGCAGATTCCGACTGATGCGCCGTTGAAGATTGTGTTGACGGTCGCTCCGGTCAGCGCCGAGACTGACGTCAAGGCCGAAACCGGGGGCGTATCGGTCGAGCCGGATCAGAACCTGAGCGCGATTGTCCTGGATGAGCGGATGATCATGGACCTGCTGCCCGACAATGAGGACGATATGCGTGGTTTTCTTGAGGCGCTGGCCGGCCCGGCGGCGGGCGGCGGCGGGCAATTTTATATTGACGGCTTCCCCAAAGGGCGGCTGCCGCCGCGTGAAGCGATCCTCCAAATCCGCATCAACCAGAATCCGTTCTCCGCCGAATACTCGCGTCCGGGCGCGGGCCGCATCGAGATCATCACCAAACCGGGCAATGAGCAGTGGCGCGGCAGCCTCGGCTTCGGTCTCGGCAATTCGGCGCTCGACGCTCGACGCGCCAATGCGATGACCAAGCCCGACCTCGATCAGCGCCGGTACACCTTCACCCTCAGCGGCCCCATAATCGCCAGGAAGATGTCGTTCTTCTTCAATGGGGAAAATCGCACGGTGAATAGTGAGAACACTATCAACGCGAGAACCCTCGACGGTCCTTTCATCGCCAACGCGCCCTCGCAAGCTGAGAACCGGTCATTCGGTCTGCGCACGGGCTACCTGATAAATCAAAAGAACACGCTCAACATCGGCTTCAACTACCAGCAATCCCGGCGGGAAAGTAATGGCGGCGACTTCACCCTGCCTGACCGCGGCGTAATGTCCGACAACACAAACCAGACCTTGACCATCTCCGAGACCTTTCTCATCAGCCCGCGTCTGATTCACGAGGCCCGCCTGCGTTATCAGCATGAGACCAGCAGCCAGGCGGCCAAAACTCCGGGCGTGGCGATCAATGTGCCGGACGCCTTCAGTGGCGGCGGCGATCCTTGTTGCCCGAACAGGTCGCGGCAAGATCAACTCGATTTCCAGGACTACCTGACCTTTTCCTACAAGCGGCATTCGCTTCGAGGCGGGTTCCAATTCGAGTATGAAAATAACCGCAATCTGAGCGCGAGCAATTTCAACGGCGCATATACCTTTTCCAGCCTGGACCAGTATCGCGCGGTCGTGAACAATGATCCTTTGGCGCGCCCAACACAATTCACGATCAATCGTGGCGCGCCATTCGTGCGCTACACGCAAGCTCGTTCCTCGTGGTTTGCGCAGGACGATATTCGCTTGAGCCAGTCGTTGACGCTGTCGGTGGGACTGCGCCACGAGTTCCAGAATCATCTACAGGACAAGATCAACTTCGCGCCGCGTTTCGGCGTCGCGTGGTCGCCCTTCAAGAATCGCAAGACCACGATTCGAACCGGCGGCGGCGTCTTCTTTGATCGCTTGACCGGAAATCTCTATGAAAACACTTTGCGGTATGACGGCGTAACGCAGCAGAGCATCGTCATCCGTAATCCGATCTTCATTCCGAATTTCACGCAGGCGCTGCCTGATCCAGTCTCCGGCCAGTCGCAGGTCGAAGCGCAAAACAGCATCAAGCGCCTGCTTGACCCGAAACTGCAAGCGCCATATACGATCAACTTCATGACCAGCGTCGAGCGCCAGTTCTCGCGCGGCGTCATCGTTTCGGTTACGCACAATTACATGCGAGGCGCGCATCTCTTCCGCACGCGCAACATCAACGCGCCCCTGCCTGACACAAACACACGGCCCGACCCGGCGCAGGGCAATCTGTATCAACTTGAGCCCTCCGCATCGTCGCGCTACAACGGTTTCAGCTTTCGCCTGGATCGCCGCTTCAGCCGCTCCTTCTCCGTCATCACCAACTACACGCTCTCGTGTACGAATAACGATGCGGATAGCCCGCAGTCATTGCCGGCGAATAATTACGATTTGCGCGCGGAGTGGGCGCGGGCCAGCGCCGACCGGCGGCATAGCCTGCTGATTACCGGCCCGGTGTCGCTCAAGTATGGCGTGTACCTGACGCCGTTTATTCAGATGAGTTCAGGCGCGCCCTTCAATATCACTACGGGGCAGGACGACAATCGTGACACGGCGATCAATGACCGTCCCGCCAACATCCATCGCAACTCGGATTTACCAGCCAGCCTCTATGCGCAGCTCCCGCCCGTTTGCGCGCGGAATTGCGGTCCCGGACAGACGCCCATGCTCCTGGCCAATTTCTTGGCAGCCAATTTCCCGGAAGGAGTGAGCGCTGTTGGCGCCGGCAATGTCAACGTCAACCTGAGTCTGAGCAAAACCTTCAGCTTCGGGCATCGCTCCGGTCAATCAGCGCGGAACCGGACAGGCGAGCAGGGCGGAGGCAGCGGCGCCCGGGGGGCCGGTGGTAACGTCAATGAGGCCTCCCGCTTCAATCTTCAGTTCTCGGCGCAGATCACGAATCTCTTGAACCACGTCAATCCCGGCCCATTCACCGGAGTGCTGACCTCCCCCTTCTTTAACCGCTCGAACAGGGTCAGCCCGGCGCGCCATATCGAGTTCAACCTCAGATTTAGTTTCTGATTATTGCTTTGTCTCGGTGTCTCCAGGCTCATCTTTCATCTGGGGCAATTGCGGTTTGTACAGAATGAACACCGGGTCATCATTGGCCCAAACGGCCTTCAGCCATCCGGGCGCTTTTTCAGGCTTGCCGAGCGCGGATAGTTCCTTGCGCTCTTTCAACTCGCGCTTCCCGACCGCGATGTAATCAACGCGGTTGGCTTCGACCCAGGCGCGAAATTCGTCGAGCGATTTCACTTGCGGAAAGAAGACCCATTCGTTGCGGGACAGATATGGCAGATGGGGTTTGCGCGCGACGATTCGTTTGCCGCCCATGGCGCCCATAGCCGACAGATAATCTCGCGCGGCGATAATTTCCATAGGCTGACTTTCCAGAAACCGTGTCACATCTCTGCGCGATTCGGCCAGCGAAATCGCGACCATCGCGGCGACCACCGCGATAGGGATCAACGCGAAAGCGCGATTCTTCAGCCATCCCAGAGACCGCGCCATTTCGAGCCACGCCGTCGCGGCAAAAACGGCGAAGCCCGCATACAGAACCATCACGAAAAAGTAGTATCGCGTCTCCCAATGATTGAGCGCCATGAGCAGCGAATAGAGTCCGCCCGCGATCAAAACCAGCGCCACATTTTTCGACCTGCGCCTGCCCAAGGCCAGTAAAACGCCGAGCCACGCCAGCCACGCCACCCACTGATTGACCAGAGTGTCTTCGAAACTGTAGCGGAGGCTCTCGTAAAGGTTCACCGGATAACGTGTGATCAGCCGCTTGGGATCGTAACCGACCACATCGCCAAACGAATGAAACCGCTCCGCGAGCGCGCGCGTGGCGTCCTGATTGGTCTTGTTTTCGACCAATTCCGGGTAGAACTCCGTCGCGATGTTCAGGTAGTTGGTGTTGTAAAACGGCGAGCCGTGGCGGTTGTAATTCGCAATCAACCAAGGCGACGCCACAATGAGGAAAAGAGCGGCGAAGATCGCTGACAGCGCCAAACGCTCGCGCCATCCCTGTTTGAACAGGTCGAGCAGCATGATCCCGATCAGACACGCAGCCAGCAGAAACAGTCCATTGTAACGAGTGAGATAGACCATCCCCGCGAGCGCGCCGGTCAACGCCACGCGCCAGCGCGGCGCGATCCGTTCATCCGTAAAGACAATCAGTGAAGCAAGACACAACAGCAAAAAGAAGACATCGGTCGCCGCGTTGATCGAAAACTGAGGAAACTCTCCGCTGGCGATTGCGACGAGTTGCGCGCCGACTCCAACCCAATAACCGAACAGCCGCGCAAACAGAACAAAACCCAGCAACCCGCACAAGACCGCGCAAACGACCGACATCCATTTGCCAACGGTGAACAGATCGCCGCTCATCCCAGCCAGCTTTGCGATCAGAGCGAGCGCCGCCGGGTAGCCTGGGCCTTGATACGTGTTTTGCGGGAACTGGCCCGCGGCGAGGCGTTCGGCGTCAGGCGCGTAGAAGTGATAGAAATCAGTCTCAGTCGCATAATTGCCGAACGGATGTTGCCGGGCGAGGTAAATGAGCGTAAGGAGATGGGCAAGGCAGATCAGGAGCGGAAGAATGAATTGCGGATTCTCTGATTGCGGATTGCGGATTGCGGATTGCGGATTGGGTCTCCACGATTGTTGACTTGTCATCTCAAATTCCGAATCTGAAATCTTCAATTGAAGGCCCGAGCGACTCGCCATCCACTAAAAAATCCGCAATCCGCAATCCGCAATCCGCAATCATCACAGGTTCCTTTTCTTCATCTCATCCAGCATGTGCTCCGACGCGCGCCACGTCAGCGCCATGATCGTCAGCGTCGGGTTTTTGTGCGTGCCCGAAGCGAAGGCGGCGGCGTCCATCACGAAGAGGTTCTTCACATCCCAGCTCTGATTGAATTGATTGAGCACGGATGTTTTCGGGTCACTGCCCATGTGCGCCGTTCCCATCTCGTGGATCGAATGGCCTGGCTCATCCGGCTTTTCCGGCAGACTTATGTCAACGGCCTTCGCCGCCGCAAATATCTCCTCGTAGGTCCGCCGAATGTATTTGTACATGTTGATGTCGTTCGATTCCCACGGGTGATGAATCTTCAGAACGGGCATTCCCCATTTGTCCTGCGCCGAAGGATCGAGTTCGACGAATTTGTTCGGACTCGACAGCATCTCGCCGTGCGAAGCCAATCCGACGCGCGCGCCGGTCCATTTGCGCACCTCTTTTTTGAACTCGCTGCCGAAGCCGCGAATGCTCCTCGCGCTTTTGTCAGGCCGCATTCTGATGCGCGACGAAGGCTCGATCTGGAAACCGCGCGCGAAATCGCGCTTCTCGTCCGGACGGAAATAACCGAACCAGGGGATGACGATGTGAGAGCCGCCGATGCCGTCGCCCGCTTCACGGTCTTTGAAGAACAGTTCGGGGAAATAGGCCCGCGCGCCGACATCCAGGTGCTCGATGAAGTTTTTGCCGATCATCCCGCTGGAATTGGCGATGTTCGACATCAGCAGCAGGCGCGTGCTTTCGAGCGCGCCGCAAGCCACCACAACCGCGTGGCGCGCCTTGACCTCGCGATCCTTTCCCGTCGTCCTGTCAATAAAGCTGACGCCCGACGCCAGCCCCTTCGCGTTGACGTTGATCTTGTGCGCCATCGCGTTGGGAATCAACGTGAAGGTTCTGGGATATTTCTTGATCAGCGGAACGACCTGGCGGAACGCCGAATTGTAGAACGAATGCGTCTCGCAACCGGTTTCGCAGCCACTGCAATAATGGCATTGGGCGTAACCGTTGTAAGCCTTGGTCAACATCGCGCGGCGCACGCGGATGGCGCGAAGCCCGGCTTTTTCAGCCGCGTTCTTGATGGCCACGTCGGAACATTTGAAGGCCACGGGCGGCAGGAAATGGTCGCTGTCCGGCAGATCGGGATGGTTCTCTTTCGCGCCGCAGACACCCATGAAGATTTCGGCCTTGTCGTAATACGGCGCGATGTCTTTGTATTCAATCGGCCAATCCAGCCCCTGCCCGTCAACAGAACGCATCTTGAAATCGGCCTCGTTGAAGCGGTTAGCGAAACGCCCCCAGAACATCGTGCGCCCGCCGACATTGCGCGCGCGGGTCCATTTGTAAGGCATCTTTTCGGGAGTCGTGTACGGCTCGTCCTTCGAGCTGCCTTCAAGCTTATACTTCTTGTTGGTGAACTCTTCGGGAGTGATGAGCGGCTCTTTAAAACCGCGGTACGGATCGTCGTACGGCCACTGGTCGTGATACATAAAATCTTCGTCGTTCATGTGCCTGCGCAACGGTCCGGCGTCGAGCATTGCGACCTTCAATCCGGCCTGAACCAGCACCCAGGCCGCCGTGCCTCCGGCGGCGCCCGACCCGACGATCACAACGTCATAAACGGGCGGGCTGGCGACTCTTCGCTTCTGACTCCACATAAAGACAATCCTTTCTCTCGCCCGAAGATCGTTGTTCGGGCGACCTGTGTCGAAATGATTTAGCGGATGAATTCAAGAGATGTTTACGCCGGGAATTGTAAGTGGGCGCCCGAGTCTTGTCTAGCAAGGGGAACCAGGGCTTAGGGCGAGTTTCTCATGAGGGACGCGATTTGATTTCTGGCCTCCAGCAACGAAGCCACTACACAGAAAGCCGCGGATCGAGCCTCTGCCGATGGCGTCTTCAGATCAGGTACCATAATGGTAATCATTCCCGCCGCATTCGCCGCCATTGCGCCAGCGTCCGAATCTTCTATGGCGACGCAGCGTTCGGGGGCGACGCCAAGACGACGCGCGGATTCGACATAAATGTCCGGCGCCGGTTTCCCATTAACAACTTGGTCGCCTGTAACAATGTGATTGAATCTGCCTTCCAATCCAGCCGCTCGCAAACTGAAAGTTGTGTAATCCTGATCACTCGATGTGGCGACAGCGGTAGGAACCTGATGTTCGCCTAAAAATGATAGGAGTTCAGCCAGCCCAGGTTTCGTGGGAATGCCGGAAGTTTCGACATCTGTTCGCCACAAGCCAGACCAGCGAACGCGAAATTCAGCTATCGGAAAGTCGCCGCCGTAACGCTCCAAGAGCGCGGTCTCGCACGCGGGATTAGGCTGGCCAATAAGAGTGAGATAAAAACCGTCGTCGAGGGTATAGCCACATTGGGCTGCCGCGTCCTGCCAAGCCCGTTTGTAGATTGATTCCGTGTCGAGCATCAGCCCGTCCATATCAAGAACCACCGCGGCAATCTCTATTGTAGGCGTCATCATATCTATTCAGACCGCGAGTACATCGCGCGCATTGTCTGTCCCATCAGCCTGATCGCGATGCGGCGCGATATCGCCCGCCGCATCAGAAAAGATGACAGGCGATTTGGCCATCCGGTGATCAAACTCGGCTTGCGCCCCAACGCAGCCAACGCTTCACGCGCCACCGCGTTGGGCTTCATCAACGGAACCGAGATGAAGCGCGGACTCGTGGGTTTGGTGGCGAGAAAGGCCGGCGTTTCGGTGGCTCCGGCGCAGCATGCCAACACGTCAATTCCTTGCGCGCGCAACTCGTCCCAGAGACCTTCGGCGAGCAGCAGGTTGTAAGCCTTCGTCGCCGCGTAGTTGCTCACCAGTGGCGTGCCCTGAAATGCGCTCAGTGAGGACATCAACAGGACGCCGCCGCGTCCGCGCTCCAGCATTTGTTTGCCGAACAGATAGGCCATCGCCATCGGCGCGCGGCAGTTGAGATCAACTTCGCGGTAATGCTCTTCGAGAGACTGCTCGAAGAAAGGCCCGACAACGCTGAATGCGGCGTTGAAGACCAGCAACCCGATTTCCAGATCGCCGGTCTGTTCAGCGACCACCGCTGGGCTGCCAGCGTACGCCAAATCCACCGCCAAGCTTCGCGTCTCGACTCCGTAACGGGCCGTCAGCTTCGCGCCGAGTTCCGCTAACATCTCTCCGCGCCGCGCAACCAGAACCAGGTTAAATCGGCGCGCGGCCAACTGCTTCGCAAACGCTGCTCCGATTCCCTCGGAAGCGCCCGCGACAACGGCCCACGGCCCGTACTTCGAGCGAAAATCATTCTGATTCGTCATATGACTGCTTCGGGAATGATCCTGATTCACTGACCGCAATGTGGGAGAAATGCGCGCGCATTATAGAACGCTGGAGCCCGGAACAGGAAAATGGGGGACAGGAAAATATTGGCCATACTATTTTCTCCTTGACCCTGGAACCGGTTCCGGACTTTATAATGCCCGCCGTGTCGAAGGAGACTCCATCGAAAAAAGAGCTACGCGAGGACAGGCCGCTGCGATCAGGCGAACTGGCGCGGATTTCAGGCGTGAGCGTTGACACTTTGCGGCACTACGAGCGCAAGGGGCTGCTCAAGCCGGAACGCGCTTCCAACGGCTATCGCGAATACCGGCGACACGCTATTGAACGTGTGCGGCTCATTCGCAACGCCCTCGCGATCGGGTTCAATCTCGACGACCTGGGGCGCGTCTTCAAAATCCGCGACGCGGGCGGCGCGCCGTGCCGTCAAGTGCGCGAGCTTGCCGCCGCCAAACTCGATGAACTGGAAAACCTGGTGCGCGATCTGACCGTCGTGCGCAACGAGATGCGGAAGCTTATAAAAGACTGGGATGAGAGATTGAGTTCGGCCCTGACTGACGAACCGGCGCGACTGCTCGAAACTCTAACCGGTACCGGTCTCGCCGACGCCAGGGCTTTTACTCCGCTTAAACCACACTCTTCAAAACGCAACCAAAAGAAAAAGGAGAAGCGGCAATGAAACATGTCATTCGTCTTACGGCTGTTTTTACATTCCTCGTCGTTGGTGTCGTGTGCGCTAACGCTCAACACCAAGATGTGAACCATCGTGGCGACAAGGCGATGGGGTTCTCGCACGCGAAGACGACCCATCACTTCCTGCTCAAAACTGACGGTGGCGTGATTCAGGTCGAAGCCAATGACACGGGCGATACGGCCAGCCGTGACCAAATCCGCCAACACCTGAAGCGCATCGCAAAGAAATTTTCCGAAGGAGATTTCGCCGCGCCGATGTTCGTCCACGCGCAGACGCCGCCCGGCGTGCCCGTGATGAAGAGGTTGAAGGCCGAGATCAAATATCAATTTAAAGAGTTGGAACATGGCGCCCGCGTGCGCATTTCGACGAATGACTCTGAAGCCGTGAAAGCGATTCACGAATTCCTGCGCTTTCAGATCAAAGATCATCAGACCGGCGATTCCGGCAAAGTTGAACATTGATCGCCGCGTCATTTCTCGTCTCGTCTTTTTTCTATCCTGTAAAGATGCGTCCTGGTTCGCAGGTAAAACGCTTTGCCCGCAATAGCGGGAGACGCCAGGAACCCTTCGTCGAGACGATTTTCCGCCATCGTCTCAAATGCCCTTCCCGGACGGATCACGGTGGTTTTTCCGTCCTCGCTGAAGAGCCAGATTTTGCCATCGGCGTAAACTGGCGAGGCTGAGTATTCACCGCCGATCCGTTGTTGCCAGACCAACTCCCCGGTCTTCGCTTCGACGCAACTGGCGATCCCGGTGTCGTTGATCATGTAAATGAGATCGTCAATCAGGAGGATGGAGGGTTTGTTCGAGACCCCACGCTTGACCTTCCAGGTGACGTGGGTGTCGGTGATCAACCCACTGCCGCCGGCTCGGACGGCGAACAACTGGCCGGCGGAAAAGCCCGTGGGGAAGAAGATCATCCCGTGACCGATTACTGGCCGGGTGCTGGCCGAATGCTGCGCGCGCTCCTCGACGCGCCAGAGTTCCTTGCCGGTGAGCGGGTCGTAGGAGTAAGCGGCCTTGGCGCCCAGGCTGATCATCTCCCACCTGCCGTTGATCATCGCAACATGCGGCGTGGCGAAGGCCTTGCGATAATCCCCTTCAGCCGCTGGCTTGCCGTTCGCGTCGAGGTCCTGAAAGTCTATTGACCGTTTCGTCTGCCAAACCGTCTTGCCGGTCTGCTTGTCCATGGCGACGACGAACTGATGGTCGCTGCCGTCGAAATGCACGATCAGCAGGTTGCGGAAGATAATCGGCGACGATCCCGCGCCGCGAAAATGATTGCATTCGATGTCACGGCGTTCCCACAGAACTTTGAAGCTTTTCGTATCAATGCAGGCCGTGCCGGGCGATCCAAACGTGATGTATACGCGCCCCTGTTCAATTACCGGCGTGGGCGACGCATAGGTGTTGAATGGATGCGCGTATTGAGGCTGCGCCACCTCGAAGAGTTTCATGTCCTGAATGACGCGTCCCGTCTCGCGGTCGACACAGATCGCGTAAAGTTTGCGTCCATCCTGCGTAGCGGTCGTCAGCCATATTTGATTGCCGTAAATGACTGGAGATGACCAGCCGCGGTCGTGGATCGGCGTCTTCCAGACGATGTTATTCGTCTCGCTCCAATTGAGCGGCAGGTCGCGCGCGTCTGAATGGCCGGTTCCCTCGGGCCCGCGGAACTGCGTCCAATCATTGCCCGCGTAGACGAACAGGCAAAGGAGAACGAGAAGGAGCGCTGGCGAGCATTGCGAAGACAACAGGGCGAAGATGAACCGGGCAAATCGTTTCATCGCGATTGATCCTTTCGGGCGAATTGTTGGTTGGGTAAAGCGGGCGCATCATAGCATGCCTGGACCAATCAAGAGCCATTTCAGGCGCTAGGCGTCGGATTGAGTGTGTACCACGTCGCTCTTGCTTTACCGTATCCGGCGATGCGCTGCTCTTGGGCAAGCTCCCGCAGACGCAGTTTGAGTGTGTTCCTGTTGGCCCCGGGCAACGTTTCCAACTCCGATTTTTGCCTGGCCATACCCGCAATCATACCCGATTTTACCCGATTCTGTTTTCGACAATGACCTCTACTTCTTCTCCGACTCGCACGACGCCGCTTTTGACGATCCGTCCGATCTGTCCGCATTGGCCGTAGAGCCGTTTCGGCAGGCGGTTGTCTATCTTCGTGATCGAGCGGCAGGGTTTGCGCGCCTCGACGATCTCTATGACCGTTTCGCCGACGCGGAGCCGCGCGCCGGGTTTGAGAGAGTTGAGGTTGATGCTTTCGGTGAAGAGGTTCGCGCTCATGTTTTCGGCTGAGGCTTCAAAGCCTTCGTTCTGTATCTCGCGCAGAGTTTCAGCGGCGAACAGGCTGACTTGGCGGTCGGGATCGCGGCCCGCGTGGCTGTCGCCGCGCAGGCCATGACCGGCGATCAATTCGGCGGATTCAACCGGGGTTTTGCCTTCGCCTTTCTGCGATCCCACGTAAACCCCAGCCAATTTTCCGGTCAAAGAATTCATATTGAGGTTTTTCAGATGTCCCGCAGAGGCGTAACGAGAAGTGAACAAAGAGGAAGCAAAAAGGGCAAAAAGGGCAAAAAGGGCAAAAAGGGATTTTTTGCTTCTTTTGCCCTTTTTGCCCCTTTTGCTTCCCCTTTCATCGTTCGAAAAGAGCGTCGCCAAAATCAATAAGCCGTGATGTCGTGAATCGCTTCGAGCACGTCTTCGGTCTGCGGCAGGGTCGCGTCTTCGACATCGGGCGCATAGGCCACGAAGCAATCGAGCGCGGCCACGCGTTTGACGGGCGCGTCAAGTTGATCGAACAGTTCGTCGGCGATTCGGGCGGCGATCTCGGCGCCGTACCCCCACGAGACGAAATCTTCGTAAACGACGATCACGCGGTTGGTCTTCTTGACGCTGCGTTCAATCGCCCGCCAGTCATACGGGTTCAGGCTGCGCAGATCAATCACCTCGACGCTGATATCTTCATCGGCGGCCCGCTTGGCGGCGAGGAGCGAACGTTGAACCAGCGCGCCATAGGTGATGATCGTCAGATCGGTTCCTTCGCGTACGACTTTGGCTTTGCCGAACGGGATCATGAAATCCGGCCCCGGATAGCGGCTCTTGTTGTAGGTCTGACGATAAAGATGTTTGTGTTCGAGGAAGAGCACCGGATCGTCGCACCGGATCGCGGCGCGCAACAGCCCATTCGCGTCGAGCGCGGTTGACGGCATCACCACGCGCCATCCGGGGATCGAGGTAAAGGTCGAGACGCCTGACTGGCTGTGATAGATCGCGCCGCCTTTCAGATAACCGCCCACGGGAACGCGCACGACCATCGGGCATTTCCAGCTATTGTTCGAGCGCCACCGCAGCAACGGCACCTCGTCGCGCAGTTGCATAAACGCGGGCCAGATGTAATCGAAGAATTGAATCTCGGCGACGGGCTTCAGCCCGCGCGCGGCCATTCCCAACGCGCGGCCGATGACGTTGGCTTCGGCCAGCGGTGTGTTGAAGACACGGTCGCCACCGAAACGCCGTTGCAGGTTGGCCGTGACTTTGAAGACTCCGCCTTTGCCTTTGACGCGGCTCAGGTATTCGGCGCGGCTGGCGTCGGCCACGTCTTCGCCGAGCACGACGATGCGCGCGTCGCGCTCCATCTCTTCGTGCAGGCAGCGATTGATCAGATCCACCATCGTGCCTTCTCCGCCGTTTAATTGCGCTTCGTCCTCGGTGTCGAACTCAGGTGAGGTCGGATCAACGTCGGGCGAATAGATGTAAAGCGTCGCCGACTCTTTCGGCGGTTGGGGCATGCTGAGCGCGCGTTCGGCGGCCTCGTTGACCTCGGCGTCGGCTTCGTCTCTGATCTTCTGCAACTCTTCGCCAGTCAGGATGCCTTCGCGGACGAGCAGATCGCCGAGTTGTTTAATCGGATCGCGGGCGGCGTCAATGGCGCGTTCCTCTTCGGGGCGATAGAGCGATTCGTCGTCTGATTGCGAATGCGAATAAGGCCGGACGACATGGGCGTGAACAAGCGCTGGACCGCGGCGTTCGCGAACATATTCAACGGCGCGTCTGAGCGTTTCGTAACTCGCCAAAAGGTCGGTCCCGTCGCACTCCTCGACATAAAGGCCGGGGAACGAAGTGACCAGTCGTGAAATGCTCCCGCCGGCGGTCTGGACTTCGACCGGGACTGAGATCGCGTATCCGTTGTCTTCGATCAGGTATAAGACCGGCAGCTTCAGATTGCAGGCGGTATTGAGCGATTCCCAGAATTCACCTTCGCTGGTTGTGCCGTCGCCCGCTGAGACGTAAACCACCTCGTCGTGTTTGAAATGCGCCGCGCGGTCTTCGATCTCTTTGATCATCGAATAACGATAACCCGCCTCGGCCGCGCCGACAGCCTGCAAAAACTGCGTGCCGGTGGCGGATGAGCGCGAAAAGACGTGCAGCTTCGGGTTGCTCCAGTGCGACGGCATCTGGCGCGAGCCGGAATTCGGATCGTCTTTCGCGGCCACGGAGCCGAGCAATTGATCGTAAGGGCTGATGCCCAACTGTAATACCAAAGCGCGGTCGCGATAGTAAGCGAAGAACCAATCGTAGCCGGGGCGCAACAACAATCCCGCGGCGGCCAGAACAGCTTCGTGGCCGACGCCGTTGATCTGGAAATAGATCCGATTTTGCCGTTTGAGGATCAGCTCTTTATCGTCAATCCGGCGTGACATGTACATCGTGCGGTATGAGCTTACGAGCGTGGCCGGGGCAAGCGCGAGACGGCGTTCCGCCATAAAATCAGTCACCATAGAGGAGTGTCTCCTTGTGCCGTATATTCAGTGAGTATGCTTTTCAGGGAGGCCTTCATTTCTCTGTGCTTGATGGGTCAGTCTATACAACGCGCATCGTATTGTGCAAGCCACATTTCGTGTGCGAACATTCGTCCGGATTTGGTTGTTGGTCTTACCGGATTACATTCAAGCGGTACATTTTCGGAGGATATAGATGAAGCTGAGTGAAGAGCAAATCCAGGACTTTCTTTCGCGCCTCGCGGGCTGGAGCCGGGAGGGCGACTGGCTGACGCGCGACCTGAAGTTTGAGAACTTCAAGAGCGCGATGGACTTTGTCAACCGCGTCGCCGATGAAGCCGAAGAGATGGATCATCACCCCGACATTCTGATTCACGGCTGGAACAAAGTTCGTCTGAGCGTGATGACCCACAGCGTGGGCGGATTGACGGAGAAGGATTTCAAACTCGCCGAGAGGATTAACGGATTGGTTTAGAGCCATGCAGAACGCCTCGCATTCGTTCAGCGTTTTAAGCGCGATGATCACTCCGGCGGTTCTGATCTCGGCTTGCGGCACATTGATCTTTTCGACCTCGACACGATTGGCGCGCATTGTTGATCGTGTGCGCGAATTGAGCCGCGCC
>Ga0187894_10001316_pt1 | contig 32108 bp, 19 predicted proteins | sample GBC1701081metaG_FD_136650 | JGI IMG/M metagenome (GOLD analysis project Ga0187894, IMG submission 136650) | White microbial mat communities from a lava cave in the Kipuka Kanohina Cave System on the Island of Hawaii, USA - GBC170108-1 metaG ...
AATGGTCACGTTCCAACTGATAACCACATAACTGCCAATGCGGAGCTCTAACTCACAGAGGAGAACGGCATCGGTGAAGTAGCAGTACTCGCCGATATCAATCCGCCCACCCTCCCCCGCCGCAAAGTGGACGCCGCTCATAGTACAGTGCGCACCGATGACCAGCGCCGGGTCACGGCGGCTGTAGAATCGTTTGAAGGCATGGTCGCCAGTGATCACCGTATTCGCTCCAACCCGAACGTTCGCCGGTAATGCTCCGGATGTCCAATGTCCCGGCTCTAAAGGCGTCGTGTCAGTCATGGGTTTCTCCACTGCGACCTCACCAGGAGTCCGGTTACGAGACCGCACGCTGGGGTTCTTCCTGCTCACTAAATTGGGTGCTGTAGAGTGCGGCAAACGCGCCCTGCCGACGCATCAGCTCAGCAAAGGAACCCTGTTCAACGATTTGCCCGCTTCGTACCACCAAAATAACATCAGCTTTCCGTACCGTAGAAAGCCGATGGGCGATAATGAAAGTCGTCCGGCCAGCCATGAGTTGCGCAAACCCTTGCATAATCAAGGCTTCGGTTTCGGCATCAACTGAAGAGGTTGGTTCATCGAGAATTAAAATCGGCGCATCCCGCAAGATCGCGCGCGCAATGGTGATCCGTTGCCGTTCTCCTTCAGACAGGGTTGCGCCTTGCTCTCCCACTACGGTCTCATATCCTTCAGGAAGACGAAGGATCTTCTCGTGGATGCGCGCTAAACGGGCGGCGCGTTCGACCTCCGCAAACGAGGCTCCCGGTCGTCCATAGGCGATATTCTCACGGACAGTGAGAGGAAAAACCAGAGGTGGCTGCAGGACCATCGCCACCTGTTGCCGCAGCGAAGCGAGCGTAAACTCGCGCACGTCGACGCCATCGAGGAGTATTTGTCCTTCTTGTGGGTCGTAAAAGCGTGGCAACAAGCTGACCAGGGTTGATTTGCCGGCGCCGCTCGGCCCGACAATCGCTACCGTTTGTCCCGCGGGAATGTGGACGCTGACGCGCCTGAGCACCGGCTGATCCGCCGTATAACCAAAAGACACCTTATCAAAGACGATGTCTCCACGGATCTCACCAGTTGACACCACCCGTTTTCCTTCGGGTAAATCACGTTCGACCGCGAGAATCTCATGCACCCGCGTGAAGCCCGCTTTGCCGCCTTCGATTAAGCCAATGGTTTGGCTGATAGTATTAATCGGCCCATACAGCGAAGCGAGGTAGGTCGTGAGAACGACCAAATCACCGACACTTAAAGTGCCACTCATGACGTGGCGAGCCCCGACCCACACTACGAGTGCAGTACCCAGGGCAATGACGACGTTCACCACACCCGAGTAGAGAGCCTGTAGGTCATACAAGCGTAAACTGGCTGACAGACTTTCCTTGCTGGCGACCATGAATCGTCGGTGCTCGTCTTCCTCTTTGGTGAAAGCCTGCACGACACGAATCGCGGCCATACCGCGTTGGACCAAAGCATAGATCGCACTCTCCCGCTCGTGAGCAGCCAGCGCGGCCCGATTGATACGCGAACTCATGGTTGAGATCGTCAGAAACAGCAACGGGCATACCCCTAACGCAAGCAAGGTTAACACCCAGTCGATCTGCAACATCACCATCGTCATCCCGGTAAGCAAGACGAGTGAGGTAAGGATCGGAAAGATGCCATTCATCGTCAGCGTCTGGATGGAATAGGTGTCGGCCGTGACGCGGTACAGCAGGTCACCGACTTGGCGGCGATTGTGAAACGCGAGCGAGAGCCGTTGCAAGTGGCTGTACAGCGCCCCGCGCAGGTCGTTCACCATGCTTTGGCCAATACAAATAGTGGTGTGGTTATTGATGAGATTGAGGACACCGAGCACGGCGTAAATAACGATGAGGCTGCCACACGCCCAGAGCAGCAGAGAGTCCCGCGACCAACCGCTCACAGGCCCCCAGGTTAGTGGCTTTTCTCCGAGGACGTTGTCAATGATGACTTTCAGCGGCCACGGCTTGAGCAATTCCGCCGCCCCAATGAGAACAACCTGGGCAAGAGCGAAAAAAAACAGCCCGCGATAGGGACGCAGGGAAGAGAATACCTGACGTCTTAGCGATGAGGCCATGAATTTATGCTTTCCCGTTCTTATACACCGGGGTGAGGCCGATGCGTTGGGCCGCGATTTCGAGCGCGTGGTACATGATCCGGCCAAGGCGAAAATTTTGATAAAAGATCACTAAGAGATTGCTGAGGCCGACAATCGCCGTGGCGGTCATCAGTTCTTCCACTGCGAGGATCGCCCCAAGTCCACCAATGAGCAGATAGCCCAGGAGGACGATTCGCGCCGGTTGCGACAAGTGGACCCCACACCGCACCCGCAAGAGACGTTTGAGTCCACTGTGATTCTCGGTTCCCACCTTCACCTGAGCTTTTGACCAGATTCCTCGCGAGATCTCGAGATCCCAGTCGCTCCACCCTTGATCGAGCGCAATGAGATATTTCCGTGGGAGCAAGAACTCCATTAGACCATGCAGTAAGTTTTCTTTTTCTAACCCTTGTTCACTCCAATAGGAAAGTCGCAGTGCCCGTTCCCGCCAGGAAATCTCTGGCTCTTGTCCAGCCTCAGCAAAATGGATGGGCTCAACCTCAGTCAGACCACGTACCCGCCAGCGGTACCGCTCGAACCCGCGCACGAGCGGTCCTAAGTACGCCAGGACGGCAACGAGCAAGCGGGAGCGCCAGCTTTCAAAGCGGGGGTTGATGCGGGCGCGTGCTCCACTGGCCAGGCACCAGCCAAACGACAGCAGTAAAGGGGTTACACCAAACCATAGATATCCGCCCGAAGCCAACGCCGCTATGAATAAGGCAATGGCGACGACGTTCCATTCCAACGTCATAGGCAAGAAGGCCATTAACGATGAAGGTGGTTCATAGACTGTCTGAAACAAGCCTCGCCCAAACGTTCCCGAATAAATGACCGGACGACGCGAAAGGAAAAAGGAAGACAGGTCTCCATAAATGCGACCGAGCCAGCGTGATTGTCCGAGTAAATTGAACCGATAGGGATGCTTGAAATACAGTTGGGCTTCGGCCTTGCCATAGCCACGCTGCTGATTAAGGTAGGCCTTTACCGTATTGCGGCGGAAGTGCCAAACGACTGCGGCGGGACTAAAACCAATTTGATAGCCCTGGTTCTGTAAACGCCAGCAGAAATCGACATCGTCTCCGGCCGCGCGAAAGACCGGATCAAAGCCGCTAATTTCTTCCAGCGCCTGTTTGCGAAAGGCCATATTGCAACCAGGGATGTGCTCGGCGATTTCGTCATTGAGGAGAACGTGGGTCGGCCCTCCTGGTGAGACCGCTACAGCGGACGGGACTAGGGTATCCTCTGGTGGCGGAAAATTCGGTCCGCCCACAGCTGCACGACCCGAGCGGATAAAGGTGGTGACAAGGTATGTCAGCCAGTCTGGGTCGGCTACACAATCGGAGTCAGTAAAGGCGACGATCTCTCCTACCGCGGAGGCAATCCCCACGTTGCGCGCTGCACTGAGTCCTTTATTCTCCTGATTGATGAGGCGAACATAATCGAAGCGCTCGCAGATCTCTCGGGTACGATCAGTAGAGCCATCGTTGACAACCACGACTTCGTAGTTGGGATAATTCAATTTCTCCAGCGAAGCCAGACAGGGGGCCATGGTGCGTTCAGCGTTATAGGCACATACGACCACGGACACTGTGGGATACTCTGGCAATGTCGGCGGTAGCGGCGCATTGTAGAGCTGCTGGACCGCATAAAAGGACGGTTTCTTCTGGCGCTCGCGGTCGACCAGGCCAAACGCCCAATCTTCAACCTGGAACCCGCCCTCACCAGACAGTGGCAGGGCGTACCAATCGTCCGTCCAAGCGAAGATCACCGACCCAGCCAGCCCCATCTCAAAGCCAGCCCGCACTTGCCAGCCCAGCGTCTCGGCTTGAAACTCGTTGCCTTCGCGAATGGAGTCGATGCCGAATTCGGTCAAGATCAACGGCTTATCGACAGCGAGGTTGTGCAAATGCGAAAGATAATTGCGGAATGCCTGTTCGCGGTGCAGATACACATTGAATGAGACAAAGTCGGTTGCCTCGAAGTCGAGGTACTCGGTTGAAGGAAAGTTCGCGTAGCTTACCAAACGATCAGGATCGGCCATCTTCACCGTCTCGACTAACTCGCGCAGAAAAGAACGGACGCGCTCAGGGCCATGCCAGCGCGCGATGTCGGGCGGGATTTCATTGCCCACGAGGCACGCCAGAACCGCAGAGTGGCCGCGACAGGAAGCAGCGCCATCGGCAATAGTGCGATGGATATCGCGGACGAGACTGGGGGAATCAAGGAAAGCCACATGCTCTGCCCAAGGAATCCCGACGATCACCCGCAATCCATACTGTCCGGCAAGGTCAAGCAGCCAGCGTGGCGGAACGGTAAAGGTGCGCAAGGTATTCGCGCCTAATTCCCTCATCAACGTAAAATCACGCTCCAGCACCGGGCGCTCAGGAAAGGGCGCACCGTGAGAGGCGGGCGCGAAGGGTCCATAGGTCACGCCCTTGACGAAGAATTTCTCCCCGTCGACAAAAAAGAATTTCCCTTTTGTCACCACGGGTGCGAGATTCGAGATCACCGACACACGTCGTGACCGCACTTCTTCCTGTTCACGAACAGAGATGATGTCTGGCATAGACGGGGGCCTGTTAGCGGCGGGGAGTCCCTACCGGAAAAAGACGATCCATCCTCATCGTATACCCGTCTCGTGGTGTGTCATGGCTATTTGCCGAGGAACAGGTGATAACGCCCGGGGAAAGCAGCGCAGGAGGAAAGAAGACGGAAAGAAAAAGTGATCTGCAGGAGGTTCGTCAAAGTTCATACCCATAGAGGCAACATCTTTCTGTGTATAGAGAAAAACACACTTCGAGGCAAGGAGTTGCGCAGAGTTGCGCCTGATTCTCAAGATGGTTATCCTAGCCTGGAGGCTTAGCAATGCTGTCAGACCTCTTGGACTGTGAACATTTTTCCGGTATTGTAGCGGGGTGAAGCTTCCACAGGACAAAGTCGAGTTCTACGCGATCACCCCTGCTCGCGACTGAGCATTTCGCTTTTTCCATTCCAACGCTTACTTTTGCTAGCCATTCCGTTAATGGAGATACGGAGAGAGAGATGTCTACCTCATTGGAGCGTATTCGTAACATCGGCATTATTGCCCATGTAGACAGCGGTAAAACGACTGTCAGTGAACGGATCCTGTATTACACGGGCATGTCCCACAAGATCGGTGAAGTCCATGAAGGGACTGCGGTCACCGACTGGATGCCGCAAGAACGCGAACGTGGCATTACCATTACTGCGGCCGCCATCACTTGCGCATGGAATGGCTACCAGATCAACATCATTGACACGCCCGGGCACGTTGACTTCACCACTGAAGTTGAACGGAGTTTGCGCGTACTCGACGGGGCGGTGGTGGTGTTCTGCGGCGTCGGTGGTGTCGAACCCCAATCCGAAACCGTGTGGCGGCAGGCGGATAAGTATCGTGTGCCCCGAGTCGTGTTCATCAACAAACTGGATCGGGTCGGGTCAGATTATCATAATGTGGTGAAACAAATTGCTCATCGGCTCGGAGCGAAACCCCTCCTTCTCCAACTTCCACTCGGCCAAGAGGAGAACTTCCGTGGGGTGATTGACCTCATCCGCCAGAAAGCGCTGGTGTGGGAAGAGGACACCCTCGGGGCTCGCTTCCATGAAGAAAATATCCCTCAAGATATGGCAGAAGAAGCCGCCCATTACCGCGAGCAACTGCTTGAGACTGTCGCCGATGCCGAGGACACCCTGTTGGAGAAGTATCTCGGCGGCGAACCACTTAGCGAAGAAGAAATCACCACCGCTGTTCGGAAAAAGACCCAAGAAATTGCCTTGTTTCCGGTGGTCTGTGGCACCGCACTGCGCAACAAGGGCCTACAACCACTACTCGATGCCATCACCACCTATTTGCCCGCGCCGACAAGGCCAATTACTGGTGCGGTTCCAGACGGTGAAACCAAGACCTGGCAAGTGAATGACCCGATTCGGGCCGCGCTTGCCTTTAAAACAATGCATGATCCCTATTCTGGCCAGCTCACTTTCATCCGTCTCTATAGTGGCGATCTGAAAACCGGAGATATGGTCTTTAATCCACGTACCAGACAAACCGAGCGGGTTGGCCGACTGGTGCGCATGCATGCCAACAAGAAAGAAGATATCGATAACGCTTCCGCCGGTGACATTATCGCCGCAGTTGGGCTGAAGAATTTTACTACCGGCGATACGATCACTGACCGTGACAAGCCGGTGATCCTTGAAGCGATCACCTTCAAACAACCGGTCATCTCGCTGGCGATTGAGCCGAAAACCAAAACGGACTCGGAAAAGCTTGGTCTCGCCCTCCAGCGCCTCTCTTCTGAAGACCCGACATTGGTCATCAATACCAATGAGGAGACCGGACAGACCCTGATTTCGGGGATGGGGGAACTGCACCTCGAAATTATCATCGACCGCTTGGTACGCGAGTTCAAAGTGACGGTCAGCACCGGTGCGCCGCAAGTAGCCTATCGCGAAACGATTACCCGGCCGGCTGAGGCTGAAGGAAAATACATTCGTCAGTCTGGTGGCCGTGGTCAGTATGGTCACGTGTACCTGAAGATCGAACCGAACGAGAATCAAGGAATCGTTTTCGTCAATGGTATCAAAGGCGGTGCGATCCCACGGGAATACATTCCGGCAGTCGAAAAAGGCATCCGCGAGGCGGCAGTGAGCGGCGTCGTCTATGGTTTTCCAGTACTCAACACGACTATCACTCTCTATGATGGAACCTACCACGAAGTTGACTCCTCGGAGATGTCCTTCCATTTGGCTGGCTCAATCGGGTTCAAAGAAGCTATCCGGAAAGCCAAGCCTGTCCTCCTCGAGCCGGTGATGAAAGTAGAAGTCGTCCTCCCGGAGGAATATCTGGGAACGACGATGGGCGATTTGCAATCGCGTCGTGGTAAGGTAACTGAACTGGGCGAGCGCGGCACTGGGATTCGTACGATCATGGCGCATGTGCCTCTTGCGACCATGTTCGGCTATGCCACGACTATTCGCTCACTCACGCAAGGCCGCGCGACCTATACCATGGAGTTTGACCACTATGCGCGGGTGCCAGAGCACATGGTGGACGAAGCGTTGGGCCGGAAAAAAGAAACCGCGTAGTCTTCAGGGGTTGAGGACTGGTTACTTGTTCCCTCATTCCCTAATCAGTGCTATAGCCTGGTCATCCCTATAGGAAGGCCGCTTAGATAGACTCGTAGAGAGACGCGAGGTTATTCGCGTCTCTTCTCTTGTCAATCAGCAAAATCGCTCAGAGTTTGAGTGCGTAGGTCGTCGTCCAGCGCTCCTCTCCCCCTCCAGGGACGATGTTCGGTAACGACCGGTATAGGATAGACTGATTCCAGAAAAATCTCAGGTGCAAAACTCCTCCCTAAGTGAGAGAAATCTACTACATCTATCAGACTGTAGGATAAGACAGATACGAGAAATATTACGTCAAAATTGTATCGGCACTGAGAACACGCACCAGAATTTTATCTCCGACATGAAGATCTTGAAGTTCTTCACGTGCCATTCGGACTTGCATAAACCCAATCTCTGAGTCTAATTCCACCAGTCCTTGTTGGGAATCAATACTGCGAATAACTGCCACAACGAAGTCTGTTGGTGCCTGTGAAGGTACCTTTTGGGGCTGCGATTGATAGCTATGAACGGGCTTACGGTAGGGCTTCGACGATTGGGCGAACAACGGTGTACTACTACCTAAGGCCACTAATGTTGCGAGAGCAGATACCCGTAATAGTCTCATATGGTTCAGCTCCTTTCTGCAATGTACCTTGCTATAAATAGAGCAACCGACATGCCACTGCGGAAAGCAGCCTCGAGGGTAAAACAAGAGACCCAATAAATGACATATGACTTTTTTTTCGCAGTCTTGATTAAGCCGCCTAAATTTTTTGTCCTAACTGTGACGATTGGGATGCTGAGTGCCTCATCTGTAACGTTTGCTGGAGAACCACCGACTTGCACCATGTCGGTTAAGAAAGGCGAGATTTGCCGATGTATCGTCACGGATTTGCATCCGGCCCAGGGCGCGGTTGGCATGAAAGAAGTCGAAAGTAGGAAGAAGGGTCTCGCGCAAAAATCAAAAGATGAACTCGAGACGTATTTGTACCAGCATCCTGAGTCCACGGTGAAAGGACCTGAAGGCAAGTTTTATATTATTGATCAACATCATTTTGCGCGGGCACTTCTGGAAAATGGGGTCAAAACTACGTACTGTCAGATCGTTGGGGATTTCGGAGACATCCCAGCGTCGAGTTTCTGGGCAACTATGGAACAGCGGCACTGGGTGCACCCGTACGACGAGACCGGCAAGCGTGTCGACTATGCGTCAATTCCTCCAACAGTTAGGGAGTTACGCGATGATCCCTACCGCAGCCTCGCCGGTGCTGTGCAGGACGCGTGCGGTTATCGAAAATCTCAAGTCCCTTTCGTCGAGTTCTTGTGGGCAAATTTCTTGCGACCACGAGTCGTCTTAGACAACGGCAAGCACGACTTCGACACGGCGCTCGCCCGGGGCCTCCTCCTTGCCCGCAGCAAAGAGGCAAAACATCTCCCTGGATATTGTGGCGCTCACTGTAGTTGCAACGAGTAATATTCATTCCTTAGACGAGGGACTGCGGGAGATCTGTCGTCAAGTCAGTATTCACACCGAGTTAACATCGACCACGGACGACAACGGCCTACAAGCAGTGCTGGCGCTCCGCGTCGGTGTTTGCGTGCAGACCGCTGCTCGCTGCTCTTGGCGCTCCCTTGAGAAAGTGATATCCCAAAGCTTGAGGCGAAGCCTTCCGGAGACAAAAGAGTATGGCACACGCGCGATCCGCTAACCAGACAGCGCCCGACCAGTTGAGCAAGGCTGAGGTCAACGAGCATGATACCGCGCGGACTAGCGAGGCCGCAGGTTCGCCACCGCTGATCTCTGGAACTACTCAACCGGAACGAGGGATGACACGCCTGGTCCTCGAACTGATTCGGCCTTATCGTGGAGGGCTTGCTATCGTCTTTGCCGCCATGCTGGTCGAGACGGTGATGAGCCTCGCCGCGCCGTGGCCGTTGAAGATTGTCATTGATAACGTGGTCGGCACCCACAAGCTGCCGGAGTGGATGGCGTGGATGCCTCACGTACTGCCGGGGGAAGGCAAAATGGGGCTAGCCGCCCTGGCAGCGATTGGCACCGTGTTGATCGCCGCGTTAGGCGCGGTCGCTAGCTATATCGACAACTATTACACCGAAAGCGTAGGACAATGGGTGGCGAACGATCTGCGCATGAAGGTCTATGACCATCTCCATCACCTCTCGCTCACTTATTATGACACCCACCAGACCGGCGCCCTCCTGAGCACGATCACCGATGACGTCAGCACCATTCAGGACTTCGCTTCGTCTACGACGCTGACGATGCTGGTCGATCTGCTGACCATCATCGGTATCCTCGGCGTGATGTTTTGGCTCAATTGGGATTTTGCGCTCGTGGCCGTGAGCGTCGCGCCTTTCTTGCTGTGGTTCGTCGCGCGGTTCAAGAAGGCAGTAAAGAAAGCGACCCATGAGGTCCGGCTGCATCAAAGCGACATCGTCGGCGTGGTGCAGCAAGGACTCGAATCGATGCGCGCGGTGAAGGCGTTTGGACGGCAGGACCTCGAAGAGAAACGTCTCGGCGAGGTCAGCCGCGCGACGGTGGACGCCGCGCTGAAAGCCCGGCGCGTGAAGTCGCTCCTCTCGCCAGTGGTCGAGATCACCGTCGCAGTCTGCATGGCCTTCGTGCTGTGGCGCGGCGCATCACTTATCCTCGCTGGGGCGATGACGGTGGGCGCGCTGACGGTGTTCTTGGCCTACCTCACCAAATTTTTCAAACCGGTGCAAAATCTAGCCAAGATGGCCAACACTATTGCCCAGGCGTCGGTCGGCCTCGAACGAATCCGGGCGATCCTCGACACTGCTACGGTCATTCCCCAACGCCTCGACGCGCGCGAACCAGCGACGCTCCGGGGTGAGATCGTCTTCGACCGTGTGGCCTTCGCGTACAATGCCGAGGCGCCCGTGCTCCGCGAGGTCTCCTTCTCCATCGTACCGGGCCAGCGCGTGGGGATCGTTGGCCCCACGGGTGGGGGTAAGTCCACCGTGGTAAGCCTGATCCCTCGGTTCTACGATCCGATAGGTGGTCGGGTACAGATCGACGGCATCGATCTGCGCGACTACACGATTCAGGGCTTGCGCAACCAGATCGGTTTCGTCCTGCAGGACACCGTCCTCTTCCGCGGAACCGTGCGCGATAATATCGCCTATGGCCGGCCGGACGCCACCCAGGAGCAGATCATCGAGGCCGCGAAGCTCGCCAATGCCGACGAGTTTATCGCCCGCATGCCCCACGGCTACGACTCGATGGTTGGCGAGCGAGGGTCTACGCTCTCGGGCGGTCAGCGGCAACGGATCGGTATTGCCCGCGCCGTGGTGCGCAACTCGCCGATTCTCATCCTGGACGAGCCGACGGCCGCTCTCGACACCGAATCGGAGAAACTGGTAATGGAGGCTTTAGAGCGCCTTATGAAAGGGCGGACCGTCATTACTATCGCCCACCGGTTAAGTACGATCCGCGATGCCGACAAGATCATCGTCCTCAAAGACGGGGTAGTGGCGGAGGAAGGTGCGCATGATGAGTTGTTGGCTCGCGACGGGATCTACGCCGAACTCTCCCGCATTCAGTCTGAGCCAGCAATGGCGCATACCGGGACATTGGCGGCGGTTCCCCCCGACAGTCCGTCGGCGCGTAGCTAACCACCACAAACCACCTTTATGAAGGCTAAGTACTATGTCTCCTCATTCGGCGATTATTCTTCCTGATGACTCGGCCCGGCCCATTCTCGATGCGATCGACGCCGCGAAAAAATCACTCCGGGTCAAGATGTTCGTTTTCTCTGACCCGGCCCTGCTTAAAGCGGTGATTGCCGCTCACCACCGCGGCGTGAAGGTCCGCGTCATGCTCAATCCTGCCCGCCGTGATGGAGAAGATGACAATGAGGCCAGTCGCAAAACGCTCGCGCACGCGGGCATCGAGGTGAAGGACAGTAATCCTGCTTTCGGCCTGACGCATGAGAAGTCGATGGTAGTGGATGATGAAACGGCCTTCGTGAAGTCGCTCAACTGGGCGACGGAGAACCTGACCGAGACACGAGACTACGCCATCACCACGTCGCACGCCGATTATGTGGATGAGATCATCGATTGTTTCGAGGCTGACTGGCACCGACAAGCGTTTGATCCCGGCACGCACGCACGCCTCGTCTGGTGCCCGAGCAACGGACGGGAGCGGATCGCTCGGTTCATCGACGAAGCCAAGCACGCTCTCTTTGTCCAGAATGAGCGGTATCAGGACGCCGTCATCATCGAACGCTTGGTGCGGGCAAAGGAACGAGGAGTCAAAGTTCATGTCATGGCGCGCCCTCCCCACACCCTCAAAAAGGACAAACTGATCGAAGGTGTGGGAGGGATGCGGATCATGGACGACGTAGGCATCAAAGTTCACAAGCTCAAGCATCTCAAACTGCACGGCAAGATGCTCCTCGCCGATGGGCTGCGCGCCATCGTGGGCTCGATCAACCTCGCCCCTGGTAGCTTCGACGATCGGCGCGAGCTGGCTATCGAGACGCACGACGACGACATCGTGGAGCGTCTGCATACAATCGCCCATCACGATTGGCAGCACTCGCACCCACTCGATCTCACCGACGAGGGATTGCTGACCGACTTGGAGGAACGCGGCGGTGGCGGCGTCAAGAAGCTCGTGCTGAAAGTGAAGGATAAGAAGAAGAAATGACCTGGCGGAGGTTCCGCCGGCTTACCAAGTCGTCCAGCCGTGGCATCTACGTGATCTCCGCTCTCTTTCCTCACTCGCCCACGCACGAGACATGGTCTTACCCAGAATTAAGCAATCTTGCCCATTGCGCTAAAATGCAATGGATCGCAAATATAATCCTGGCCCCACTGTTGATCGTGGCTCATAATCGGAAATCCGCTGTAACCAGGGCAGCATGAAAGGATCAATGCCAACCACTTTTCATTCTGCCAATCTCATACGGACTGGAATATCCTCTCAGTCCACATTCTCATTTCCTCTGCTGGTTAAAGAACACCATGGCATTGACAGGGTCAATGAACCAGTAACCGTAGGAGTTCCCCTCCCGAAAGGATGTATTTTTGCTCCTTCTGGACTGACGTTATATGAAAGCGCCCAAACCCCCATACCTCTGCAAGTTCAGGTCGTAGACCGATGGTCTGACCGTAGCATCCGCTGGGCTTTGCTCGACTTTCAGGCGACGGTGAGCGCAAAAGAAGAAACCCGCTATCGACTTTGCCTCGCACCTGAGACAACCCCACAATCTGGCGGGCAGAGTTCGACCGCTAGTCAATCTATGGTAGATCCAGTCGTCACAGCCGAGAATTCTACCTTTTTTTTCGATCAGCAATTTTGCAAACCATTTGACCGCATCGTCGTACAAGATCTGGATATGCTCGCCGAGGGAGGAAGCCATCTCGTTCTTATCGATGAGGCCGATCAAGCATATGAACCCAGGGTGCAGCAAAGAGTCCTCGAGACTACAGGGCCGATACGGACCACGGTGAAGCTGATCGGGATACTGCACACGACACAACACGACCCAAAAGCCCGGGTTATCGTCCGCCTCAATTTCTATCCAAGAAGCAATGTCGTAGCGATGCAGGTAACGCTGCATAATCCTCGTGCGGCGTCTCATGCGGGCGGATTGTGGGACCTCGGAGATCAAGGGTCGTTCTTCTTCAAAAGCTTTTCTTTGCTCCTACCAATGCGCACTCATCGGGGGCGACGTATTGGTTGGACAACCCAGCATTCGCGTGCCCTTAAAGAGGAAGAAACTGAACATTTTGCTATTTACCAAGATTCAAGTGGCGGTGAAAATTGGCAGAGTACCAATCACGTAAACCGCTTCGGCAAGACCACACCGCTCTTTCGTGGATACCGGGTGACTGCGGATCAGCACCTGATCGAGGAAGGCGATCGGGCACTGCCAGTGCTCGTCATGCAAGACCAGCAGAAAAGCGTGGCGGTCACCGTTGACAGATTCTGGCAAAATTTCCCTACGGCTTTGGCAGTGTGTGGCAATCAACTCATTCTCGGGCTCTTCCCTGCTCAACATTCCGATCTTTACGAGTTGCAGGGAGGAGAACAAAAAACCCAGACGATCTATATGTCCCTGGCTGGTCCTGAAGATCGAATGGAGCCGCTCAACTGGGTACATCATCGACTGATACCCAGAATGGAGCCGGAATACTACGCCAATTCTCGGGCCTTTAGCTATGTCACCCCGCAAAGCACAGATAGCCAGGCGGATTGCTGTGTTCTCGTCGAAACCGCGATTGAAGGACCGCAGTCTTTCTTTGCCCGAAGGGAAATCATCGACGAATATGGTTGGCGTCATTTCGGCGATCTCTACGCAGATCACGAAGCGGTGAAGCACGAGGGTGCAAGCCCTTTGGTCTCTCATTATAACAACCAGTATGATGCCCTTTATGGGATGATCGTTCAGTACATCCGCAGTGGAGATCAGCGTTGGTTTGAACTCATGCGTGATTTAGCCGGGCATGTCATCGATATTGACATCTATCATACTGAAGGAGATCGACCGGCATACAATGGTGGTCTTTTTTGGCATACCGATCACTATCTGGATGCGGCCACTGCCACCCACCGAACGTACTCTCGCGCGGCTGGCAAGATACAAAGCCAGAATTCTTATGGCGGAGGACCATCAAACGAGCACAACTACGCGACAGGATTGCTGCACTATTATTTCCTTACCGGTGATGAAGCTGCACGGGAAGCGGTACAAGGGTTAGCTGATTGGGTAATCAATATGGACCGAGGCTCGCGTCATGGGCTCGGCTATCTTGATCGCAGGCCGACGGGCCTTTGCAGCGCGACGGTCGATCGCAACTATCACGGACCAGGAAGAGGCGCAGGAAATTCACTCAGTGTGCTACTCGATGCATACCGTCTCACTCGCCAGGACCGGTACCTGGCAAAAGCCGAGCAGGTCATTCGTCGTTGTATTCACCCGAAAGACCACATTCAGCAGCATCATCTTGAGGACATCGAACACCGCTGGTCCTATACCGTATTTCTGCAAGCACTGGGCAAATTTCTGGAGTACAAAGCGGAAAAAGATGAACTCGACTTTATGTACGGGTACGCTCGAGCAAGCTTATTACACTATGCGGAATGGATGTCGACCCATGAGACACCCTATTCGCAAGTTCTTGACCGTGTCGAAATTCCGACTGAGACCTGGCCGGCGCAGGATATTCGTAAGTGTTGGGTCTTTCATATTGCGGCTAAACATGCCGCCGAACCCTTGCGTAGTGTTTTGAAAGAAAAGGCAAACTTCTTTTTCCACACCTGCATTCAAGACCTTCGTTCCTGGCCGACTTGTACCCTAATGCGGCCTCTAGTTTTGCTCATGACCAACGCCCATGTGCAGGCGTATTTTCAGCAACACCAGGATGAAACAGCACCTCAACCGAGCCGGGACTATGACTTTGGGCAACCGCACCGATTTCTTTCGCAGTTTGCTGAACTGTACTGGTTACGGGAAAAACTCTCCAGAGTCGTGCGCGTGACGAGAAGAGTAGCTCAGTGCTTGGGCAACATCGCCTAAAGCAAACAACCGCTAGGGGAGAGCTTTGTGGCTGACGTTCATTTGCTCGAACTCCGTAACACCGCTCCAGGAGAGTTGTCTTTCTAGAAGAGAAGTTGTCGTGACCAATCGAGAAGCCCTTCCCGGCCCGATGTAGCAGGTGTTCTCTTCGTCAATAGCCATCCTTCCCTACAATCTTCTTTCGCTCTTGCAGCTCAGTCTATGATTTGACTGCCGGAGGCGGGACTTGAACCCGCACGACCCTTTCGAGTCACAGGATTTTAAGTCCTGTGTGTCTGCCACTTCCACCACTCCGGCGTGTAAAGAAATCAGTTAGGGAGGAGATGCTCTTTCACGGCTGAAGACATACGGGCATTCGGGGTATTGGTCAAGATGGATTTGCCATTGTCCCTCAAGATATGGCTTCCTAATGACCCGCTCCGCAAGTAACGCTAAGTTGAACATACACTTCGGTGCCGCCAGTCCCCGCCCGATCTCGCCGTTCTGGTATCCTGTCTCCCAATGAACCGTAGTATAAGGAGGAAAAAAACATTGCTTCCATAGCACCATAAGGCATGACAAGCTCAAAGATAGAGGTAACCACGTCCATGCTTCACAAACTTGTCGCAGTGATCTTCTCGTCGACGTTGCTGTCCGGCTGTATTTCTATCGAAAGGACCTCTTCGCCTACAGCGCCACGGAGAGAGACTACGACTACGACGACCGTCACGCCCTCGGGGAGCGCGAGCACGACGACCACTACTACGTGCCCACCGGGGACGCGGCTTTCTAGTGATGGAATGTGTCGGTGAGAAACAGGGCAAGGCCGGTAGGAAAATCGCCTCTTTCTGAGTAGACCGCATCCTCTCCTAGCCCGTCGTTGTGGCCGATGAACAAGAAAAAGCCCGGTGAACACGGGGATATCCACCGGGCTGCGGGTTGGGGTAATGGGGATACTCTTTCAGTTTACCTGTAGAAAAAGGCTATGCAAGACGAAAAATCACTCGGTCTTTTTCGCTGCGCTTCCTTATCATGTTCGCTTCAGCTCGCTGACCGCTAAAAGCAGGAGGGGTAGCGTGATTTGACGCGCCGCGGACGTGTAGGCGCGAACAGAGCGATAGGGGCGGCTTCCACGGAGGTCGAAGACTATCGTGGACTCGTTTCGGTAATCAGGGAACTTCAGTTGTGTGTCGATGGAAGTGAAGACTAACAGTAAAAGGCGTTAAGGACTATGGGACAAAACCTCCACCGCATGACCTAAAGGCTGAGGGTCATTGCGAGCGCAGCGAAGCCATCTTTGCCCGCAAACAGAGATTGCTTGGTCACTTGCCGCTCCTCGCAATGACAGTCCTGCCTCCTGGGTTTTTCTCTATAGCCAGGGTTTTGTCTCACGGTCCTAAGGAATATTTACCGACCAAGGGCTTACGGTGTAGAGCGAACCCACGGAGGTCGCCACAGTCACGGTCGCCGTTCCCGTACACTGCGTCCCGTGGCCTGGGCACGGAGTCCCACAGGTTACTTGCCCGATGGTCTGCTGGGCGTTCGGCCCCAACACCGCTCCTCCAGATCCGGTCTGAGTCGGCGCCGGACACCCGCTCCACTCCACCCTGAAAGAGAGGACCTCCACGGCCTGATAAACCGTTAGCGTGGCGATATTGCTATTGGCCCCTCCTTCAGCCGCAACAACGGCGGCGTTGATCACATTAGCCAGATCCGCCGCCCCCTTATTATTTTTGAGCGTGATCGGACTTGCCACATCACCGCACGAGGTTACCGGTAAGCCTGGGGCATCGAGCGACAAATCGCCCACGGTAGCTTTCTTCTCGAGCGGTACGACAGCCACAAAAGATCCGTCGCTGTTGACCGCAACCGTTGCCGCCAGATTACCATTCACTCCAATGGCGACATTCACCGTTGTCCCCGCAGGCGGCGCGGGAGTAACGGTCCCCTCTATGGTGGCAGAGTCACTCGTGACAGTCCCCGCCCGGCCTGCAGAGAGTGTCACTGTGTAAGCTCCCTGTGGGACGGGATGGACAGTCACCGTCTTGCTCGTCGTTCCACCAGGGCCGACCGCGGTCAGCGTGTACTCGGTATCTTGCTGGGGCGCGTCGATGAGAAGCAAGCCAGGTTTGCTCTTCGCATCCACCGGCCCCACATTAGTGATACTCGCGGTCTCAGCGTTGGTAATCACCCAGGACAGCGTGACCTTTTTATCTCCTGGCTTGGCCGGTTGGGCGGTAAATGCCTTAATTTCGGGAGGCTCAGCCGGATCCCAGGTAAAGGTAAGCGGGTTCTGAGCACTACAAGAGGACCCGCCGGCAGAGGAAGCGGTAAAGGAAATCTCGCTGTTGGTCTTCGGTTGAGCCGCTTTCCCGTCCAGTGCAATAGAGCCACTCCAATTAAAGTCTGCATCTCTGGTGAGCGGGAAGGTGTCAGACCCCACCACCGGAGAAGAGGTCAGAGCCGCCGTCGCCTGTACCCCAGTGAAAGGGATGTAGGCTTGGACCGCCACCGAGACCACTTTGCCGACTTTATCATGCTTCGGGTTGATACTGACAATACGGCATTGCCCGGCCTCTTGGAGCTGTTGGGAGAGAGATTGAAGTTGCTGCGCTTGCGGATTACCTTGCCCCAGTTGCCGGTTCAGGATCTCAGTGGAGGACTGAATGCACTTCGTGACCTCCGTCACGACCGGACTGTCAGCGGGCAGTTGGGCGTCCGGCCCCTTTTCTGACTTGAGTTGCTCCAACTCGTTCTGGCGTTGCACATTGAGCGCGACACACCGTTTGAGCACTTGCTTGTCGACTGTATCTCGAATGTACGGCCCCCCAACCGAGAGGACAGCAATGGCTATCCCGGTAATAACCAGAACTTCAACGACCCCGACGCCGGCCTCGGCTCGCCAGCGCCGCAGGCGCGGCGGACGATTGTTCATGTGACGTTCGCGGTGGCTCATGGGGTGTCGGTGCTCGCAGCGATAAGAGTGCCCTGGTGGAACGTAGCCGTGAGGCCCAGAGTAAAAGTGACTTCCTGATAGGCATCTGTATCCCCGATATTCTCCACGCTGCTCGGGGTGCCGAAGGCGGTGATGAGTTGATCCTTAGTCGTTTGCGGGGTGAAAAGCGCAGGGTCTACTTTGGGCGGTGTTCCCGCAGAGGTGACATTCACTGCCGTCTGACCCTGTAAGGCGCCGTTCACAAATACGTACTGAGTCGGCGGACTGGTGAGGTAGAGCCACGTATCCCGCTTCTCCCTCTGGATGTCGATCCAGGTGGTCGTGAGCAGGTCCGGATTGCCTCGTTGTTGGATAAGGTCCAGTTGTTCCTGCGAAAGTGGTCGAAAGAAGAAGGAAGCCACCGAGATCCCCGAAACCCAAGCGTTAAGGTCATCGAGACTGCTTCCCGCTTGCACCAACAGCATGTAGCAGTCGTAGTGTCCGAACGGGATCCAGACTAGATTGCCGCGAAAGATCCGGGCCGTCTCCTCGGTGATCGTCACGTTACGACGAAAGGGAGCACCAGTCGTAGAGAGACTGCCGTCTGCCTGCAAAAATATGAGAGAAGGATTATTGGGCACCGCCAGCGCGAAGTAGATATCGACCGGCCCCTGCAAAGTCCCCGGGCTGGTATGATAGCGCACTTCGAGGAGACTGCCGGGAACCAGATCCGTGTTGCTGAGTTCGAGACTCACCACGCCGAGTTGTGGGGCCGCCTGTCCTATTTCTGGCTGCGCCACAAGAAGCGCCAATGAGGAAAGGACCCCCAGGCATCGCAGAAGCAAGGTTCTCAAGGTTATGGTCATGTCTGGTTGCTGCCGTTCACGCTTTCTGGCTTTCACACTCTTAGTGATACAGTAATCGCGGGTGTCGTCTGGCCGCAACTACTACTTGGTGTTCCGTCCAACCGAGCAGGCGTCTTATCCGCATTCCCGGGAGAAAAGTCAAGAGGGCCGCGCTAAGAAACAGTTACGCTCGAGCTCGCTGACAAACTACCAGAGATGACACAGGGCGTAAATCACTTTGTGTGATATACCTGACCGCGGCCTCGGGCAGACCAGGAGCGTGTGGCAAATGCCCTTGCGGGGTATGGTTAGGCGATATCATTTTCTGCTCCTCAGTCGGCTGTTACCCCCGCGGCATTAATGACATGGGGATAACATGGACGTTTTTGCCGACCGCGAGGCGGATTATCTGAACTGTGACCAGCAGGTCGACTATCGGTGCGACGACACTGGGAAAAAACCCAGGTTTGACTCATTGCAACTTTGGCACTATGGTAGTCGGTAATCAATTTGCCGGAAGTAGGAAATCCCTCCTCTTCCCTAATCTGCCATTTCTTATGCAGGTCCTCTGTAGAGGAAAAACACGGTTGTCGAGAATTCCGGTTTTTTTTCTCTTTTTTAGCCTTTCCTTGCTTCTCCTGCCAGGCTGTGCAGTCAAGCGCTGGCTTCCTTGGTCGTCTTCTCAGAAGCCAGGGACTGAGGCAGAGGCCACAAGCCTGAGGCAAGCGGAGCAAACCCCACCTCCTCAGTCCTCGCCCCAACCCGAACCTGCTCCTTCACTGAAATGGGATTTCTCACAGCGCGCTGACCCGGAACCCCAACCGTCGCCCTCTCCAGCCGCTCCGCCTGCTACCGAGGCGGAACCGTCTCAACCCACCCCAACTGAGGAGCATCCTCAGGATCCTCTCGCGTCATCTGTTCCGGCAACTCCGTCAGCTCCTGAAGCAGCGTCTTCTCCACCTCCTCAAACCACTCCAACAGAAGAAGTGTCTTCTCAGTCCATTCCAACCTCGCCCACTCCAGTGCCTCCGTCTGAGACTCCATCTCCCTCTGAAGTGGCACCCTCTTCGCCTCCGATTCAGTCCACTTCTCGAGAGACGCGGTCGTGGATTCCTGGTTTCTCCAGTAGAGGCAAAAGTGAGGGCGAAAGTAATCCGCAATACGTGACCGAAGAAGATCTACTGAAGGTTGTTAACGAGTTTCAACGGACCTCTGCTAAAGATACCTATCGCTTTCCTGTTCCCAAGGACGTCACTGGTGCCAATGTTTATAAAGCGACGCTCATACGGCTGCAGGATTATGAGGCGAAGCACCCCGGCGCTTATGCGGAGATTCTCGCCTTTACCCGTGCCCGTGCTTATGAAGGACTCCACGAATATGACAAGGCCATCGCCCAGTATCAAATTGTGAGTCAGAGCAAAAATAAACTCAATACCGAAGCCACCAAAGCTATTGAAGTGTTAACTCAATTCCGCGATCTCAAGCACCAGCAAATTACCGCCAAGACCCCGGTCGAATATTTGCAAGCCCTCGACCAACAGAGCGGCGCCTGGCAAGAGTTGCAGAAGCAGTACACTGGTACTCCCTATGAAGCCGTTGCCCGCGAGGAAGAAGAAACCCTCGATCAAGCCAAAGTCGCATTTTTGCTGATTAATCGTCACCGTATAGAAGACGGTAATGAAAGTGTCGCGCTGGCCTACACTCAGTTGATCGGCAAGCACAAAGAAAGTAAAAACCTCTATCGCTATCAGATCGAGTTTGGCGATTTTTACTTCGCTCTGGCACAAGAGTATGTTGCCCAAAATGATCCGCAAAGTTTACAATTTGATTCCGCGACTTTCGAACAGGTGGGGCGCGCCGCGCTCCGGCTGTATGCCCAAGTCGCCCAAGAGGATGGCGTGATCGAAAAACTTGAGGCCAAAGGAAAACTGGAAGCCCTCGAAGCTTACATGGCAAAGGTCGGCAAACTCAGTCGCTAGCCCCGATGAGAAAAATTTGGGAGTTGAGATGCAGGAAATAGAACTCAAGCTGTATTTCGTTCTTCTGCTTCTGCTTGTTGCCACCCCGCTCAGCGCGCAGGAATTTACCGATCCGCTCGCCCAGAAACTCAATAACTTTCTCCCAACCTACACCCCCTTTACTCCGCCAGAACCGCCAGATCGCTATTTCCCTGACGAGGTCGGAAAGAAAGTCGCTGACGCTATTATCAACGCCTACTTGCAGAATCCTCCCGCGGTCGAGCAGCGCGCACGGGAACTCTCTCAGCAGGATGCGGCCCTCGTCGCTAAAGGAGAACCTGCCACCGGCGTGACGTCGTATGTCCTGGCCTTAGCCGCCCGTGCTCCTGAAATAGATGCTGATCAAGACCTTGGGGTTGCGGACCTGAGCGGGTCTCCCGATGCCTTGCTAGAGAGAGCTCAGCAATTGCTCGCCGACGAGAAGCGTCAACGGGTCGGTCGCCGGTTTAATTGGCTGCTCTCGAACTTCGATCTCGCCAGTCTCTTGCTCGGAGCACCACGGGCGCCGAGTGCGAATGGAGCACAGGGTCTCGTTTCTGAGTGGGGAGGAAAAAACGAACCAGCACCGCGTGAGCGCAAAGCCCTCGTCCTCTATCGCGAGTTTCTCCGCCGTTTCCCTACCGACCCGCGCGCCCCAGAAATCGAAAAGAAGGCACACGAACTGGATGGGCGACGCAGAAACGCGATGCTCGAAGCAGAGCTGTCGCGGGCTGAGGCGGCCGCTCAGCAAAAGGATTACTGGGGGGCAAACTTTCATTATCATCTTGCCCTGATGATCGATGAGACGTCACCAAAGGCCCGTGCCGGTTTGGAACGTATTGAAGTCAGCCTCCAACAAAAAGATACATTGGATGAAGCACAGCCACGCGATCCTCTGGCCGGAGTCAAGCAGGCGGAATGGGAACATGACAAACAAACCTTGAAATACTTGCTTCCAGGCGGCGGGTTTGTCAAAGACAATTTTGTCATTGCCGGGACTCAGATTGCCACCGAGGGGCTGGCCGGGGCAGCCACCTTTGGCGCCCTTACTCTCTTCCAGACCGGGGCGAAACTCTTCCGCCTGGTGACCGGGAATCCGATACCACAAAAACAAGTCATCACCGAAGGTGAGAAGTATGTCCACGATACCCCACAAGAAGAACGTAATCCTGAGATCTATGACATTTTAGCTAGAGCCTACGAAAAAGAAGGACAACTCGATAAAGCCATGAACTACTATAAGCTTGCAGGTAAGGCAGAGCAGGTGCCACGCTTGCAAGAACAAGCTGGGGAAGGCCTTTTCCACTTGGCGAAGCAAAGCTCACATGCGGCGCAAAAAGAAACCTACCTTCGTACCCTGGTCGAACGGTATCCGAAGACGAAAGCTGCTCGCACCGCAGCCCCGCTTTTGCGTGAACTCAATCTCCCCACCAACCGTGGGCTCCATTTGACCAAAGCTTTTCTCAAGGAACATGATGAGCTGGCGGGCCCGCAAGGGCTCGGGCTCAAACGCGAATTATTCGATGGTGATCCGGATAACGTAGAGATGGCGGATGAAGGCATCACCCTCCTCCCTAACGGGGAAATTGCTTTCCAGTTGCAAAGCGACCAGGGGCCCCGGAGCAAGGTCTATGCAATTCCCGATGAGCGCTGGGAGCAATTCTGGCGTCGTTTTCGTGAAAAAGGCTATGAGCAGGCAGCAGAGCGCGGAGACCTTAACCTCGCTCTCGTAGCCCAGGGTGCGGAAGCGGCCGACCTGACGCTCAAAAGTAAGCGAGAGCAGAACGAGCAAGCAGGATGGCGGATGCTTCCCTACTTATCGGGTAGTCTGTCAGGCTCAGGCGTTGATTTCCGTGGGACCCTCCCCAAGGAGATTCTCGGCACCCGCCTCTCTTTCGGCAGCGATCAACGCAGTGCCTATCTTGGTATGGAAGTCCCGATGCCGTTCATCCCCGTGGACTTTCTTCTTCTCGGTCGCGACGGCGTTCCTTCTCTTTACCCGCGTATTCGCTTACCAGAGCGCTCGCTGAAGGACGAAGAACTCTATCGGTAGTACTCTTGTCGCCCGCGGGAATGGATGAAGGAGTACCGGAGGTATCTTCGCTCCGCGTGAGAGCAAGGGACGCTTGCCCCTCCTCGCCAATGTCAACTTCCGCCCGTCTGTAAAATTTGCTTGACATCCACTGAACGCCCTGCCCTTCCTTTCGTTCCCACAGAGAAGAACCTGTTGTGAAGAAGAAATTTGATACGGCAGGGGTATCTCCATCCCAACGCTACTTAACAAGTTGTTAAAAAGTCGGACTTTCCGGCAGGAAAGAAACTGGCACATGCTTTGCTCTCTCATCGCCCCGACAAAGGAGAGGCCCTGTAGATCCTCTGTCAGTCAAGGCGGTGAGCTTGAGAGACAAAAGGAAAGGAGGTTATCGCAATGTTTGCTTGCGGAGTACGGTGAAGAAAGGAGGCAAGGGAGTTAGAGATTCACACTCAACTACGACGAGAACATCTCGTCGGGCAATTTCAGCAACTCTTTCACAGACCATAAAAGGAGGCTATATGCAAAAATTCAGAATGTTGACGGGTTACGCGCTTGCTTTTTCTCTGTTGGTAGGAAATTCCGCAGTGGCACAGACGGTCACCCCAGTGAAGGCACCCGTTGTCTCATCCGAGACACCCACCACCCCACCGGCAGAAACGTCCACTCTGGCCCCGATGAAGTCCGGCAAAGGAAAGCAGCTCGCCAGTGTAACACCAGTCGGGAAAGTTGATGATGGCATGATCCATGGCAACAAAAAAAGCCATACCTATCATCTGGCCACCTGTCCGAGCTACGGAAGACTGAGCGCAAAGAACACTACCTCGTTCGCCACTGAAGAAGAAGCGATGAAGGCTGGCTACCACAAAGCAAAAAACTGCAAGTGAAGTTGAAAGAGAAGCTCTTTTCTAGCACAGTTTGTCTTCGCTCAGCTAAGGCCCTCAGCTCTGTCTGCGATCAATCCCCCTGCGTTCCGCGCTGTCCCCCTTTGCCAAAGGGGGACACAAAGGGGGATTTTAAAGCGGTTTGCGTGTGTTCTTTTTTCCTGGGAGCGCAACCGTCTCGGTCGCTGGTCTTGCGGGCGGGACGCCCGCGCCCCTGGGTTATACGCAACGGAAAACCGGGACCAGACTACACGCCGGCGTGGAAAACGAACTCAATGTCCCCGATCCGCACTACCATTCCTTCTTTGAGAAGGTTCTCCACGACCGGACGACCATTGACCGCAATCCCGTTCTTACTTTTCAGGTCAAAGAGCACATACCCAGGCTTCAGTTTCTTGACGCGCGCGTGCTCCCGAGAAATCGAAGTATGGGGAATCACGACATCGCATTCCTCTCCTCGGCCAATCAGCACTTCATCGCGAGTGAAAGCAATCTCACGTGGCACTTCTTCGATCGGACTTTGCCGCACCAGACGAGCATAGGGCACTGGTTTCTCCGCCGTAGTCGGAGCTCCCATTACCGTCGCTGGACTCGACGTGGCACCGCTTGCCGTTCCCGTAAAGCGACCGAGGACTTCTGCTGGCAAGGTACTCAAGCGCACCCGAGCCAGGACCAATAAACCGACACTTGCCAGTAACGGCAGCACCAGATTCCACCAGCTATAGGCAACCGCATTTCCCGCCGTTGTCGAAGTCGTCCCTGGTATTACCGGAGCGGTAGGAGTCACCATACGCGCACCGCCTACACCACGGACCTGGTACGAGGCACGATCTTCGCCCACACCGGACTGGTACGTCACGGTAAGGGTAATATTTCTCTTGGTGCCGTCTTCTACTGGCCTGGGGCTGGTGTAGGAGAGAAAATATTGCGAGGCTAGCGAGCGGCCAATCTCACTAATGAGTTCGGGAAACCGGCGCCCTTCACTGACGATATTATAGTGCCGCCCTCCCGTCTCTTGGGCGATTTTATGCAAGTCCGGCGCGACAAACGGCGGCGGGGCAATGGCAAAGACGTTGAGATTCGCCTTCTTGAGTTCAGTCACCACGGCATCAACGGTAAGCTGAGTGACCTCGCGTCCGTACGGGTTATTTTTCTCTGATCCATCTCCTCGAAAGTGGTTGGGCGCATCGGTGATAAGAATGATCACCGCCTGCGCATCCGGACGAAAAGGAAACTTACTGGCGGCCTCAAGTGCATCAAGAGCATCTTCGGGAATATCTCCCCCTCCACCTGCCTGCAGCGCACCGATCCAACTTTTGAATTCCGTCGCACTACGAGTGAAAACCGGGTCTTGACGAACGACATAGTCTTCAAACGTCACCAGACCAAGTCGATAGTCACGATTCGCCTTGGCCAAGCGTTCGGCAAAGGTAATCGCCGCTTCTTTCATGCCATCAATAAACGGACCCATACTCTCGGTGATATCGAATACCACGACGATATCGACCGGCCGGCCTTGCTCTTCACCGCGGAAATCAACGATGGGAACTTTCTGTCCATCTTCTTTTACTTCGATATGTTCCGGGCTGAGTTGACCAACTGGCTGTCCTTGCGTATCGGTTGCACTGAAGTAGAGTCCGACAGCCCCACCATTGGCGAAGTTCTCAAGGCGAGGGTTGGTCAGCGACACCACGATCGTATCCGTCGCCGCCCTTGCTATCGGCTGGAGCAGTAAAAAAGGTCCAAGAAAAAGACCAAGAAAAAAGAGGAAGAGCGAAATTGGCAGAGATTTCTTCACAGCCGGTCCCAATTTGTGCATCTTCACTCCTCTACGCCCCAGTCCGTTCGCGGAAGAGAAGTAACGTTCCGCCAATCTCAATACGATCTCCATTCTTGAGCTGCACGGGTTGGGTCAGAGATTGCTGATTCACCCGCACCATCCCTTCCCCCCGGACTAAGACAAACTTCCCTTTCTGTCGTTCTACCATCGCGTGCAGGTTCGCGACTGACTGGTCGCCGAACAGTCCGACGTCACTTTCTTCGGCACGACCAATGGTGGTTTTCGGTTTCAGCAAGGGATATTCTTTTCCCTCTCGCGCATTACGGCTCTGCGAGCGAATTACCATAAACCATCCTCGCTTAAGGATCTCGCTTACCAGTCCAATCCCGAGGCCAATCAAGGCCCCAAGCAGCGCTAAAGCGATGCCACGTCCGGCGGTTTGCGGCAGTAAGGAGGTCACAATCTGATAGATCACCCCACCAATTGCTCCTCCAAGCAAGCCACCGAGGCCGCCGTTCCGCAGTCGAGCAAAAGAACGCCCCACCCATCCTGCTCCAAGCCCCACAGCGATACCGAATATGCTCCAACCGACAATGCGACCGCCAGTGCCGCCAAACAAGCCGAAGACGAGTTCTCCCATGAGCAGCCCGATGCCTCCGCCAACCAGGCCAAAAACGCCTCCTAACAGTGCCCCCTGGAGCGCTTGATTCTTATGGCCGGCACTGAGTCCTTCAATAGCGCCAAGAAATACGCCGACAAAAATACCAATAATCGCCCCCAGGACAAAAGCACGCACATAGACATTCCCCAGCGCAGCGAGTGGGTCAGCCGCAGCCCAGCCGGCAACACCACCCAAAAGACCAGCTCCAGCGAACAGAAGAAGTCGTTCTCGCGAAAGTTCCATGATCAGCTCTCAGCTACTGGCAGGTAGTGTTGGCTCACTCTATAACCGATGGCAACAACGAAGCAGGACCATACGCCATAAACTACCCGCAATCAGTCTTCTCAGTTAATCTTCACCGACCAACGGCCACCACCGCCGGAAGGGGAAACCGTAAAAGTCCCAGTTAGCCGCCCTTCATCACGCCAGCCACGAAAAAGGAAGGTTTCTCGCCCCATAGGGCTACGGAATTCAATTGCGTTCCCGTCCATCCGGCCCTCAAGCGGCGCCACCCCAAACCCAGGTTCATGAATAATAACATCCCCTCGTAGACTGCCATCTCCTTGTGGGCGAAAATCGAGCTCCAAAACTACCTCACGACCAGCGACCAGCCCAAGCATACTGCCGAGATGGTGACGTAAGAGTTGACCAAGATCTCCACGGCTTGCTTCCGGCCGCGGGGCTTCGCTCCGAGCAACCTCAGCCGGAGGCGCTTCATGAGGAGTTATTTCCGCCTGATCATCTTCAACCGTAAATTGTTTGGATGACAACGGCCATCCATTCACGTAGAAATCTACGCGATAGGTGCCAGGAACGAAGGCTCCGCCGCTTGAGTTGCCAATCCGGGCGGTGAAGGTAACGGCGCCGGTCTCGGCATTGACTTCCTTGGCATCTTGCACCGTTCCTAAAGGCTGGCCATTGGGGCCGTAGTACGTCGCTTCAACCCGATGATAGGCAGGCGCAAGGTCGCGCAGACGGTTACGGAATTGGGCCTCCCACGCCACAAATCGCACCTGTGAGGCAGGGAAGGAATTACCGACGGGAGAGAGCCGTTTCCCCTCTTTACTGGTATTGAGAAATCGGACGGTCATTAACTCAAGCGGCTTTTTGCTGCGCTCTTGCAATAAAGCTACTCGCTTCGCCTCTTCGGCCTGACGCTTCGCTTCTTCAGCCTGACGCTTACGCTCTTCAATGGCAGGATCAGGAGGAGGCGGAATCCCGCGTGTCTCAGCAGAAGGGACCGCGCCCGACCCCCCTTCTATTCCTGGGGTTTCCACCTTGGCAACTTTTTTCGGTTCTGCTTCAATGCGAACCGTTTGGCTCGCCAGTTTCTTGTCTCCCAAATAGAGTTCCAGTTGATAGTTCCCTCTGGCTCGCTCTTTCAGTCCCTCGAGCAGAGTAATCCCGCGCAGGTTGAGGTGATCCTCTTCAGGACGAACGAACCGGCCAGCTTCACTCTTCCCGGCCAGCCCTCCTTCGGGATCAAAGAAGCGACCTTCCAGGCGATACGTCGTCCCTTCTACTCCCGCCAAGCGATTTTTCAGTTCGGCTTCCCAGGTGAGGTACTGGACTTCATCTACTTTATAAGCAGATTTTTGGTTTGGCAGCGGAGTCCCGTCACGAGCAGTATTGACAATCTTGAGCGAGACAAGCTCCACGGGATCTGCCCGCAATGCTTGCCGCCGTTTTTCTCGTTCCCAGGGTAAGTCGGCGACAAACTGCCGAAGTCGCGCCTGCCCCCATGCAGGCAAGGCAGCTTCAATCTTTTGCCAGGGGATCTGCTCGCCCCAGCGCGCGACGATGTTCGCGTCGAGGAACTCAGGATGCGTGACTAATCCGTACACGGCGCCGCCGAGGAGCCCGAGAAATATCAGCGCCGCGATCCGGCGCCCCCAGCGACGCTTACGCGGAGGGCGGAATTCTTCGGCGACATCAACTGTTGACCTCATCTGGTCGACGGGCTCGAGCGACTGGGTCGCTGCTTTTGCGGCTCCGGGTAAGCCACTCGAAGCCTTCAGGCCCCGCCCGTAGAGAAACATTTCTTTAAATGCGGCTGCGCTCTCCGGTCGTTCCTCCGGTTTATACGCCAAGGCCGCATCGATGGCTCGCGCCAGGAACGGCGAGGCATCAGGTTTCAAAGAATGCACCGGTGGGAAGGAAAATGGCGGATTTTTCTCAGGATCGCGCCCGGTGAGCATGTAGTGCATCATGGCGGCCAGACCATAGAGATCTGACCGCTGATCCACCGTGCCGGCGTATTGTTCAGGCGGCGCGAAACCAGGAGTCCCGATCAGCGTCGCTTTCCCCTGCGGGCTAAAAATTCGTGCGATGCCAAAGTCGATCAAGACAATGCGGCCGTTGGGTGTAAGAATCACGTTCCCCGGCTTCATGTCGCGGTAGATAATCGGTGGGCGAAACCCATGTAGATACGATAAGACATCGCACAGTTCGCGCGCGATCTCGATCACCCGACTTTCCGGCAGGGAGCCACCCTGGGTCGCCAGTTCTTCTTCGAGGTTCGTTCCCTCGATGAAGTCCATAACCAGGTAATGGCAGTTGCCTTCACCGAAGCGGTCGAAAATCGCCGGAATAGCTGGATGGTTGAGCTGCGCGAGGGTATCAGCCTCGCGATGAAAATACTCGATAGCACGGGCGCGCTCTTCCGGATTGGTGAAGCGGTCAAAAATCTCTTTCACCGCGCAGCGCCGCTCAGCCAAGCGTTGATCGAGGGCGACGTAGACGAGCCCCATGCCACCGCCGGCGAGGAAACGCTCAATACGATAGCGTCCGGCGAGGAGCGTGCCAGATTCGAGCTGACCGTTCTCGTTGCGCGGCATGACTAGCGTTCCTCACTACTCGTGAAATAGCACTACCACGGAAATGTTATCGCTCCCTCCCCCTGCGTTCGCCGCCACCACCAGTTCTAATGCCGCATCACCAGGATCGCGATGACGGCTGACAATGTCGGCAATGGCACTATCTTCGAGGTGACTGGTAAGTCCGTCACTACAAAGCAGGAGTCGGGCCCCGCGTCTCAGCGGTCGGCTCAGCGTATCCACGGTTACCTGCTCTTTACTGCCGAGGGAACGAATTAAGACATTACGATGCTCATGCGTACGGGCTTCCGCTGGACTGAGCTGGCCGATTTCGACCAAACGCGCCACCAGAGAATGATCGCGCGAGAGTTGCTGCAGTTGCCCACGCTCCCAAAGATAGATCCGACTGTCTCCTACCCACGCCAATGTCAGTTGCTGGTTTTGTAGCCACGCGGCAACGACCGTCGCTCCGAGGCCAGCCGAGGCGGGATGCTCTTTGGCGTACGCCAGAATAGTCGCGTTGGCGTGCTCCACCGCCTCGCGGAGACAACTCTCCTGAGCAGCTTCGTCTTGCATCTCGCCCGCGGCTTGAATCTTTTCGACCTGGCGGGCAACGGTGTCGATGGTCAGCGCACTGGCAATTTCGCCAGCTTCAGCTCCACCCATACCGTCGGAGACGACGTACAAACCGGAAAATACGCCTCCCACCACGGTGTCTTGTCCACGCTCCACCACCAAAACCGCATCCTCGTTATGCTCACGGACCTGCCCGACATCCGTCAACCAAGCCGAACGCACGCGATGCGCTTGGCTTAGACTCAGTAACTCGGCCTTCAACCCATCAATATTTTCGTACCGTTCTTCTGCATCGAAAGCCAAGGCTTTGCGCAGGGCTCGTTCTACTCCAGGCGAGAGCACTTTCTCCGGGTAAAAGATCGGCGCTTCGTATTGCACCATCCAGCCTTCAACCGGGAGACGTTTGCCAACTAACAAGGTGTACAGCAGTGCCCCCACCGCAAAAACATCCGCCTGTTCGCCAATCTCACCCGACTTATAGACTTCCGGGGCCGCGTAGCCATCGGTGATACGACGATTCTCAGCAAGAGGGCCTTTTTCTTGGAGAGTATCGAGTTGCGTAAGCCGCACTCGCCCCTCCTTATCAAGTAAGAGATGTTCAGGCGGTAATTCTAAGCAAAGCAGACCGCGACGATGCAGGAAACCAAGCACCTGGCAGAGCTGTACCCCCCAGCCCACCGCCTCTCGTTCTCCACTTCGACCGATCCGTTCCGCCAGCCGGAGCCCAGCAACGCGGGGATAAACGAGATAGACACGGTCGTCGAGTGCAAACGTCTGTTCAGGAACGAGGAGTGCCGGATGCGCGATCCCCGCGGTCCGGTCAACCAGCGCGCGAAAAGATTCCGCTTCCTCACGGGCGCGCTCACACAGCAACACCCCACGACCGGTGTCGTCATCTTGTATCGCGTGATAGCGGTTCTCACGGCCCTGAGGTTCAACGGTTTCAATCACATACCTATCAGCCAACCGTGTTCCGGGAGCGAGCGGGGTGAGTGACGGCGGAGCCGGGTCACTTTGCAGGGCAGCACCGCAGGCAGAGCAGTAAGTTTCCTCAGGTGGATTCTCTTGTCCACACTCAGGGCAGATCATGACTTCAGATAAGAGAAGAGAAAAGGCCGGCTCCGGCAAGGCATTCATAGGTCACCAGCCTCTCTTGCAAGACCAAGACACAAAATGTTTTACGCCAATGAGATCTTAAAGAATGTCTTCCCAACGATGATTTCATCACCGTCTTTCAATTCGGCCGGAGATCCAGGCTCAAGGCGACGGCTGCGATTGACAAAAGTCCCATTGAGACTGCCAATGTCTTCGATGGTCACCTTCTCGCCCACTTTAATCAACGCATGCTTGCGCGAAATACGGGCTTCAGGATCATCGTGTTCCATATCAACCTCAGGGAACGCCCCGGAATCAGGGTCCCAGCGACCAACGAGGTTATCACCAGCCTGCAAAGGAAAAATCTTGCCGACCGTACCACCACGAATGATGGTTAACTTTACGTCCTGAATCGACACGGCGGGCGCAGCTGACGGTGCGGTCGGCGCACTGACCGGCACTTGAGTCTCTGTCTCCTGAACCGAAGAAGTCTCAGCCGAGCTCGCTTCAGCCACAGGCTCCGGAGTCGGAGCTGTCACTGGAATTGACTCAGGCTCAGCTGGTGTTGGTTCCGCAGCCGGCAGCTTAGCCCCGCAGGCATCGCAGTATTCGAGTCCGTCCATATTCTCGTGGCCGCACTCGGGACAACGGATCATAATTCGCTCTCCTTACTTGGATTCGTTCTCAGCAAACATGCAATCCTGACACTCGCTTCGTCACTCACGCAGTGAATCTTTCACACTTTCCGGATCAAGCAATTGGGTCTTGCGAAGAGTCGCCTGGGCAGTAAGCAGCTGGGTCTTGGCGGCACGACTAGCGAGACTTTGGGTCTTCTTCATCTCATTCTGCAAAGAGACAAGGGCTTGAGTCGCCTTAGTATTCCCCAGGCGTTGGGTCCCAGCAATAGCGTTCCCTAACAGCCGCGTGGCTTTATCAACATTCCCGGCAGCGATTGCAGCTTCAGCCTGGCTCTGGATTTTGGCAATGCTCACCTGATCGACCAGATTCATCACATAGCCATTGGCTTTACCAATCGACTCACGGTCGAGCGTGTAATTCACCACCGCTTCCACACTTTCACGTCGATCGCGCGCCTCTGGGGTATCAAAACAGAGCTGAGCCTGAGCAATACGCACCCGGCCAGGCTTTCGTGGCGGAAGGACCAGCACTAACAGTGCAGAACTCGGCGTGCTTGACTCGACATCACCAAGAGGAATCGTCAGTACCCGTTCTGCGTCCGGGGTTGCGTCTTTGATCGGGTAGATCTGCGGGCTCGAACGGAAGACTTCTTTGAGTTGCACGCCAGCACTGAGCCGTACTTCGATGCGGGCATTGGTCAGAGCAATATTACGTAGTCCTTCCAATTCATGGGAAAAAATACCGGGAATCGTTGATGGTTCGGCAATGAAGTGATAATTCGCTCCGCTCGCTTCCGCCATCTCCATCAAAAGTTTTTCATTAAATTCTATCCCTACTCCAAGAGTACTACACGAAATTCGTTCCCGATGTTTGCGCGCTAGTTCAAGGCATTTGCGCTCCTCATAGGTTTGCCCGTCAGTCAGCAGGAGAAGCCGGTTCAGGCGACCCGGCGAGTAGTTCTTCTCAACTTCGGCAAGGGCAGCTTCCATCCCCAGGGCCATTTGGGTGCCGCCACCGATCTCGAGCAG
>Ga0187894_10001317_pt1 | contig 32100 bp, 31 predicted proteins | sample GBC1701081metaG_FD_136650 | JGI IMG/M metagenome (GOLD analysis project Ga0187894, IMG submission 136650) | White microbial mat communities from a lava cave in the Kipuka Kanohina Cave System on the Island of Hawaii, USA - GBC170108-1 metaG ...
CAAGTAAGGCAAATAGTTTTAGAAAACATCAAACCGGGGCAGTGCGCACTCGTGGTGGGTGTTGGAAACACTCTGGGAATTCCACAATGATATTCTCAAAAAAAGAAAAACCAATAATTGCATACACTCTTGAAAAATGTCCAACATGTGGAAAGGAATCAAAAAGAAAGTTCAAGGAGAGTGACTTTCTTTTTGCAGAATCGTCCCGGTGTGACAAGTGTAAAACTCCGATGAACGTGGCAAAGATTTTCGGCGAACCTACTGAGTAGTGACAATCGCGCCATTGACAGTTGGGATGAACGTGTGCTCTGCCTGGGCTACTCGTTGCTCGTTTGCCTCAACCAACACCGGATATGCGCGCACTATCTTGCTTTTGATAATCTCATCAAGTAGTGGCCTTGTCTCTTTTTCGTCCATTTTTTTTGTAATCCATCGCAGCGCAAATGGAAGCGTGTTAAAGTTCTCCCAGATAAAGTCAACAAGCCTATCGGCTTTTTCATTTTTTGTTTTTTTTCGAGACACAAGTCCAAAGATGTTTTTTGTCTTGCCCTCACGCACAAAGCCCAGTCCTTTATTGGTAGTAACAAACGGCTCGCATGCGTATACCTCCTTTGCAGAGAGGGAAAACGAGCCAATCGACCACATGTTTGGAATGGATTTTCCGGCATGAATAGTGTACTGCTCAAGTGAGTGTCCAGAAAGGTTTGCAATCGGTTTTAGGTTGTACTGCATCACGGTTTTTTCTATCGTCCTTCCGATGTCACTTGACTTGGTTCCTTCTTTTATTATCGACATTGCGTTTCTTAGCGCTTCTTCCGCTGTCTGTACTAGGATCTCAAACTCTGGATCGTAAGAGACAGTGACTGCAGTGTCCGCTATGTATCCGTTAATCTGTACACCAAGATCTATTTTAATGAGGTCAGAGCTCCCCAAAACCTTGGGGTCGTTTGGCTCTGCAGTATAATGAGCTGCAATCTCATTGAGACTCGTGTTCACCGGAAATGCGCACTTGCCCCCACGCTTTTGAATTTCTGACTCGACTGTTTCGCAAATTTCATACAGAGTCTTTCCAACCCAGTCCTTTTTTCTTGCGAGCTCGCGAACCTCGGACGCTATCTTACCTGCCTTGACATAATCGTCGACTTGCATTGGATGCAGTAAATTCGTATCTTATTTAATGATGCCGAGGCTTAAATTGGGGCAAAAAATTTGCAGACACATCGGGATCGTGGTCTAGCTTGGTATGATTCGGGTTTTGGGTACCTGAGGTCGTCGGTTCAAATCCGGCCGATCCCACTATATACTTTTAATCGGCATCTATGTCAGAACAATAAATGAAAAACCAAAGACGGGATTTAATTCTGGTTGCGGGGGTTATGCTTTTCATGATTGGACTTTTGGGCACTGGATTGCCACTAATCTATTCCGTAATAATTGCAGTCGGAATCTATGTAGGAGTAAAGGTCTTTGTTGGACGAAGCCAGAAAGCAATAACAAAAGCGATGCCGGAGGGAGTTTGCGCCGAGTGCGGCTCCAAAATAGCTGAAGGGGCGTGTCCAAACTGTGGAAAATAGAATTCATGCGCATCGTTTTTTAACAAATGGGTCAGGACTTTGTGTATAATGCATCCCCAGTTCACAACTTGCTCAACTTTTGCTCAATTTAGATCTAAAATGACATCTACAGCCAGAAGATTATAGGTAAAAAATGAGGACTTTGCCCCTAGCTGGCGTATTGGCCGCCTTACTTTTCGTAGGAGTTCTTAGCGTGCATGCAGAACAAATCGCAGAACATGTGGTAATAAATGAAATCGACATAAACCCTACAGGAGATGATGCAAAATCAATCTCGGAATGGGTCGAGCTGTACAACCCGACAAGTGCTACAGTTGACATTGGAGGATGGCAGATTGCGTCTACCACTGTGGCCAAAAAGACTATGACACTTCCAGTGGGCACGACGATAAAAGCAGGGCAGTTTCTAGTTTATTCTTATACAACTTTGTGGTTTCCAGACATTTCAGAAAAAGTTCAGCTAAGGGATTCAACAGAAAAAATAATTGATGAAACACCGAGAATCACCGACAAGGAAAACAACTTCTCGTCATGGCAGAGAAAGTTCGATGCAGTCGATTCGGACACGTCAAATGACTGGATCTTTAGAATGTCGTCTGCAGGATCCTCAAACGGGAAGCTTGCTACTGCATCTGGAGAATACAGCGAGCTTGTAGTGTCAGTAAAGGCAGACAAGAAAAATTATGTCTTTGGAGACACTGCGGTAATCAGCGGGAACGTCTCAAAGAGAGTCTATCAGGAAAAGCCGACCTTCACACAGTCACCACTCACAATTCATGTGGATGGCCCTGGTTCGTACGACAAAAAATTCACACTATACCCAGATTTGAAACTACAGTTCAAGACTCAGATAAAACTTGACAAGGTACAGGGCATTAACGCTGGCACTTACACTGTCACAGCATCTTACGCTGGTTCTGACGACACTGCGCTTTTCATTGTCGGCGACAAACAAGTCCTAGTTGACGTGGAGCAAGAATCCGAGCTTACAATATCTACTGACAAACCCTCATACATGCCAGGACAGACCGTGGCTATTTCGGCATTAACTACGCAGGTGATTCCCCTGGAAGGGCTCAAGTATGAAGTGTACGACGCAAAAAACATCCGGATCTTTTCTGGCAAACTGTATCCAACACCTGACGGCAAGTTCTCTACCAAGGTCTTCATGACCACAGTCAGCCCTGTCTACGGGACATATGACATAATTGCAGACTATGGAAAACACCACGCCGAAACCACGTTTGATGTAGTCAAGGACGTAAAGGATGCTGATAACATTGTTCTTTCCACGGACAAAAACGTATACGGCCTAGGCGACACAGTAACAGTATCTGGAAGGAGCAACAAGCACGTAGTTGCACTGGATGTCGAAGTACTTCAGACTGGAGTGACAGCGATTGGCAAGGACACGAAAAACACATTCAAGATACGCGATCAGGTGACACTTGCAGGGGACAGCACCTTTAGCTACAAGATAAAAATCCCAAATGACCAGCTAAGACTTGGAGACTATCAGGTTACGGTTTCAAAAGAGTTTGGCAAGGCAGTTACGTATTTCAAAGTGGTATCTGATCCTAGCAGCTATATTCCAACCAAGGACGCAAATTATGTCACAACAGACAAGTCAAAGTATTCAGTTGGAGAAAAGATCACAATATCTGGGCATGTTATCCCAAAAACTCGTTCTTCATATGAGGCAATCCCAGTCAAGATAGCAATTACTGACGAAAAGGGTAAATCACTTTCAATTGTTGCAAAAGACCAAAAATTACGAGTTCGTGACGATACCAACATAGCAGCATACAGCTTTTCTGCAATCCCTGACACTGCAGGAAACTACAAAATCGAAACGTCACTAAACCCGTCAACATTCAAGGCAGGGGCGTATTTCATCAAGGCATCATATGATGAGGACGTGGTAACTGCGATGTTTGCAGTGGAAGGCGGAATAGACACTTCAAACAAGAGAATCGGCGCCAAAACCGACAAGGAAGTATACGGCCTTGGAGAAAAGGTCACACTTGAGGGAACGCTACTCACAGGCGAATCGTCAGTGAAGATAGTCCTCTCAAAGCCTGACGGCAAGACTGAGAATGCTGGCGCAAAGATAGATAACAGCAAGTTCTCATGGATCTGGAACACTCCGATAAAGGAATTTGACCTTGCAGATATTAGGGATCCTCGGCAGGTTCGACCAAGCGTCTTTGGCAACTACAAGATATCTGTTATCGGGGCATCGGAGACACTTGACGTATTTTTCAAAGTATCGGAGAGCCCTACATCTGACAAACTGGAAGTAAAGCCACTTGAGGTAAAGACAGAAAAGCAGACGTACGCTGCAGGAGAAAAACTAGAGGTAATCGGCAGCGCAATCAAAAGACCACAGTCGTCTACTAGCACTGGCGGAGTTGTCTTGGACAGGGTCAACATATTGGTAAAGACAATGAACAACAAAGTAATTTACGACTCGAAGATTGATCTTGATAACGCTGGCCACTTTAAGACAACATTTGATATGCCGCTCACAATATTCAAGGACGGAAGCTACAAGGTGACTGCAATCTATCAGACACTGAGGGCAGATACTGTATTTGCAGTAAAGAATGGTTATCAGGCCAGCAATACGGGCAAGCTCACAATCACACTGAACACCGACAAGGATGAGTATTCGCCGGGTGAAACAATTCATGTATCTGGAACGACAAACAGAGTGGTGTCTCTTGGTAAACTTGACCTAGTTATCATACCTGAGGAGAGCACCAAGATAAACTGCGGCAACTTTAACTGCGGACTCGGAGGCAAGAAAATAGATCTTGTGCGATACTATGACAGCGGATCCTACAAGTACGATTATGCCATTCCAACAAACGCCGTACTTGGAAACTACGTCATAAAGGCAGACACCGAATTTGGCACATTTACGAAAACATTCAATATTGTAAAACCAAAGCCGGCAACGACAGAGGCAAAAATGATCACAGAAAAATTCAACAGAATAACCGACGCGCTAACAAAAGTGAACCTGCTCACTCAGACAATAGAAGGCAATGACGTATCTCCTGTTTTGCTGCAGGGTTCTGTACTGACCCCTAGGGGTTCTGAAAAGGACGTAAACCTCATGATAACCACAGATGATGGCCAGTGCATAATAGGGCAGGACACCGAGTGTGCAGTCTCAAAATCCACCAAATCTTCCAGCGGCGGCTATCAGCTTGTCACAGTAGGCCTTGACAAGTACAAGGTGACGTATTCTGGACACACAACACTACTTGAGAAATTTTCAATCATGCCGGAATCTGACGATGACTACATCCCAGACTCAGCATGGACGCTAGAAGTCGTAAGAAAGCAAGGCACAATATCCAAGCTCTACTACGAGATTGTGTACAAGCAACTCCAGTAGACAAATATCTTGCAGCATTTTCAAGTCTGTAAGATGATCGTACAGGTTTTGATGTTCCGGCAGGACGACCCGAAAAAATGCACGGCAGCAAAGCTAGTAAAATTCGGCCTTGCAAGGACTGTGACTAAAACAAGGCCTAATACAATAGTGCTAGATCCTTTTGCAAAGCAGACCCTTCTAAGGCAGGATGCAAAAATCGCTGATTCCGTAACCGGGATAGACTGCTCATGGAATCTGGCTGGAAACACATTCGCAAAGAGATTTTCAGGAATTCCAAGGAAGCTTCCACCACTCTTGGCTGGAAACCCCGTGAACTATTCAAAACTAAACAAGCTCACAACAGTAGAGGCAGTAGCCGCTGCAGTATTCATCCTAGGATATGAAAGCCAAGCACTTGATCTGCTCTCAAAGTTTAACTGGGGTCACACATTTTACGATCTGAATCAAGATCTGTTAAAGGATTATTCCTCACTACAGTTTGAGGATCAGATAGCGCCCCTTTTGCGCCAGTACGGAATCACAACAAATATTGACTGAAATACAAACAACTAGGTTGGGGTAAAGATTTATTCAAACGCCCTTTTGGAGCGGTAGATAAACATGGCAACGGAGGGATCTGGCGGCGAGTTTGCAAGGAGTCTGAGCCTGCTTGATGTAGTAATGGTGGGCGTAGCAGCCATGATAGGCGGCGCAATATTTGTCTTGGTGGGCCCTGGAATGAAAGAAGCAGGACCATCTCTGATGATTGCGTTTTTGGTGAACGGAATAATAACCATCTTTACTGCTTTTACCTATGCGGAACTGAGCTCAGCCTTGCCTGACACGGGTGGCGGATACAGGTGGGTTAGGGAGGGGCTCCCAAGACCTAATGCATTTTTGAGCGGTTGGATGTCGTGGTTTGCCCATACAATAGCTGGAAGCCTTTATGCAGTCGCGTTTGCATCATTTTTCACTCACCTTTTGGACTCGGCAAAAATAATCGAGTACTCTGCAGGTCTTGAAAAGGGGTTTGCAGTTTTGGCAATAATAATTTTCACGTTTGTCAACATACGTGGGACATCGCACACGGGTAAGGTGGGCAGTGCAATCACAATCACTCAGATTACTATAATAGGCCTGCTAATAGTGGCCGCCCTTTTTGCGATGGCGTTTACAAACCCCTCGTGGTCTGGTAACTTTGAGAACTTTATGCCAAACGGAGTCTCGGGACTGGTGATTGCTATGGGCCTGACGTTTATCGCATTTGAAGGATATGAGGTGATTGCGCAGACTGGCAACGAGCTCAGAAATCCAAAAAAGAACATCCCGCGGGCAATTTTTATCTCGCTTTTAGTAGTAATTGCGATTTACATCCTCTTTACGTTTGCGTTCATAGGTGGACTCTCATCGGAAACCGTGGGTCAGCCATCATGGCAGTTCATTGGAAGCTTTGGCGAGCTAGGAATAATTGAAGCAGCGCAGCACTTTATGCCGTTTGGGGCCGCGATAGTGCTTGCGGGCGGTTTTGTCTCCACACTTGCCGCGCTAAACGCCACAACATACTCGTCAAGTCGTGTATCGTACGCGATGGGAACTCACTATAACCTTCCGCACTTTTTTGGCAGGATAAACCCAAAGTACAAAACTCCAGTCGTCTCAACAATCGCATCGGGAGCGATAATGCTCATAATGGCATTGTCACTTGACCTGACTGCCCTTGCTTTTGCTGCAAGCGTGATGTTCCTGTTTTTGTTTGCGCAGGTAAACTATGCTGCAATCACAATTCGAAGGCTATACGGAAAAAAACTAGACTATACATTCAGGACGCCATTCTTTCCGCTGATTCCGACACTCGGCATGCTTTCTGCCATCGGCCTTTCAGTATACCTGCTGATTACACAGCCACACTCTTGGGCAATCGCGATAGTTTGGATAATGATTGGCTTTATCATCTACAAGGGTTATACGTCAAAAAAGGAAATAGAGCACTACGCGCCACTCGTGTACAACCAGGGCCCAAAGGAAAGAAAGGAATACCGTATCCTGATAATCTACAACCCAAAATACGTGACTGATTTTTTCAAAATTGCAAGCGCCCTAGCGCAAGAAAAAGAATCCGAAGTGGCGTTTCTGAGTGTGGTTCGTATCCCAGTGCATCTGCCACTTGCGGCATCAAGTAAGGTGGCGCAGTCTGAAATCGAGGAGTTCAACGAGCTCAAAAAATCAATCCCTCAGTCAATACGACACAGGTATATGGTGAGAATATCTCACGACGAAACCGAGGCTATCCTGGCAACCGTAGAAGAGCAAGGAATCAACATCGTAATAATGGACTTTGCATTTCTGCGAAACAACAGAAAGCTTCTCTCACTTTCCACGTGCGACTTTCTCGGCGTGAGGCTTGGCAAGAACTTTGACCAAGATCTCGCAAACGTAGTTGTGGCATATGACAAGAGCAGGCACTCTGACCTGGGCCTGAAAATAGCAAACACAATATCAAAAGAGCACGAAAGCAAGGTCCGTGTGGTGAGGTGCGTAGTAGAAACCCCGGAAACGGAGCTTGAAATCATGAACAGGATAAACGAGACGATGTTTGATCTGGAGATGAAGAGAGTTTATTTTGAAAAAGTATATCCAAAGTCAAAGAACGTCTCTCCAAGTCTTTTGGAAAATTTTGAAAAAGTGGAAAACGAGCTTGTGATACTCGGAGCCGGAAACCAAGCAGACCAAGCATTCAGCCCAAAGACAATAGAGATAATCGACAAGTCAAAAAAGTCAATATTCGTAGTAAGAGACCACAGGTTCTCGGAGTTTCACGCAAGAACATTTTGGAAGATAATCTCGTCTAGAATGCGTGAAAACCGACACATATACAGGATATACGTGGACATTGCCCACCTCGGGTACTCGCTCAGGGCAAAGCGCGCGGAGCGCTATGACGAGGAGTACTTTGACTCCAAGCTAAAGAAATAATATCTGACGTGGCCCAATCTTGATGCGAGCTGGTGGGCGATCACTGCCAAAAGCAGAGGAAACTCCTCCCTCAATGCAGGAGCGTGTTGTGGCGACGCAAAGCCAGAGATGGTTGGCAACAGAACAGAAAAAATCTGGGCTGGAGTACGGTGATGGCAAAACCTGAGATTTCCAGCGTAACGGAATGAAAAGTCTGTCCCACGCAGAGCAAAGCCAAACAGAACTTGGACCTGCACCTCTAGTTCAGGTAGGCTGCAAAGCGGAATGTCGTTTAGAACAGAAGGAGGGTTACGGCCAGCACGCAATTTTTTATTATTTTGATAAGCTCAACGCATAATCGTATGCAATGCTTATCCATTTCATTGCATTTGACGTGGTTGATTTTTCCGAATTGATCTCAATCCAGCCCATCTTTGCGCCATGAGAGAATGGTTTGATTGCTTTGTTTTTTACAGCTAACTCTTGTTTATCCTTTGGAAGTCTAACAATTACCTGATGGTCATTTTTGTTATTGAACCCGACAAAAAATTTCCTGTTTATCGAAAAACAATCCCCCTAGAACAATTATTGCGACTCTTTTCAAGTTCATGGAGTGTCACATATAACGAAAATATTTAATCTTAAACTATGGAAAAAAAGAAAATAGGAGATAGTGGGGATAGGATACACATTCTATCTCCTATTTGTTTCAGAAAATATCTTCTGCAACTTTGATGCAACCTCTTTTTTTGCCTCGGACTGAGTAAGCATAGAACTCCACACTTTTCCAATTGCCTCAAAAACGGCATCTGCCGCCTTGTCCATAACTGGGCCGTATGTCGTCTCTATCCTCTTTCTCATTCTCTCAGCCATTGCATCATGGTGTGCCGCAAAAAATGCCTTGTGCCAACCCATCATTGCGTGCTGGATTGGATCCATTGTCTCGCAACCGCAGCACTGTTCGTATGGTTTGTTGGAACCGCAAACACAGTTTTCTGCGCCTTCCATTCTACATGATTCTGTTGTACATTCCATAGTTAGTTACTTCCTTGTACTAACTATAGAAAGGTAAGTATATAAGGTAGAAAGTTTCATACAGGAAAGTAAGTGAGGTTGTGGAAAGTTGGATGAAAAATGCTGTCAACATCTTAATCTAATGCCTAGCCAGATAAGGGCCTGCCCGGTTGATACAACGTTCAAAATAATGGGTAAAAAATTCACGGTGCACATTTTGAGAAACATGATAATACTTCAGCAAAACCGGTTTAACCAATTTCTGGAATCAATCGAGGGGGCAAACCCAAAGACACTGTCTGTAAGACTAAGAGAAATGGAAAAAGATGGGTTGCTCACAAGAAAAATCTATCCTGAAACCCCGCCCAGGGTAGAATACACGGTCACAGAAAAAGGCATGGCCTTGGCCCCAATCCTGATGCAGATGGCAGAGTTTTCCATGAAATATTGCTGCGACGAAGTTTTCAAGGACGGTAAGCCAAGGACTCTAAAGCAGGTTTTTGGAACCAAGGTGATGGAACCTCTGGCTCATAGATCGTTTAAGAATCCGAAATAAAGATTCATCTCAGACCAACTTTAATGTTGGTCTTTAGAGTTTCCGTCGTTCCAGAGCCAGATGTGGTGTCTGTAAACTTTAGCTGTGCAGTCGATCCAATCTTGAGTCTTTTCCCGTCTATTTCCTTTGGCATTTTAACTGACACTACGAACATGTTGGTGTTATCGCCAGTTTCCCTGAGCGACGCCGTCTTTGCATCAAACGCGGCATTTGCCAAACTCGTCCTTATGCCGTTGGAGCCGCGGAACTCTATTAGCGAAAGCGAGATGTTGTCTGCCTTTCTTGAGTCTAGGTTAAAGTCTGGATCGTAAATCCGTACCTGAAACGTCTGGCCTATTCTGACATTTTTTGAAGACGTCTCAAAAGTTGTCCTGGTGTTTTTGACGGAGGCTGACTTTGTAACAGTATTCTTGTTTCCAGAGTAATCTGACTGGTCATTGTATTTTATCAACAACGTGTCACCCTGCATGACAGGCCTGCCGTTTATCGTCTCAGGTATCTCAACTCGCCCTACAAAAACTCCAGAGTTGTTGTCAGTCTCAGTTATCTTTGACGGGCCTGAAATGGGAAAACCTGCAAGTGTGAACTCTAATAGTCCGGCAGTTGATATCTCGTCTATTCCGCGATGGCTTGTATTCAAGTCGTCATCATGCACATAAAATGTCACAGAGGATCCTGGTACTAGGCCGCTGGTTGCCTGGATGGTTATTGCCAGAAATATTCCAATTAATGGGATCATTGTAGTATCTTTCTGAGCTTTTCTGCCAAATCTGGCTTTTCAACATTACGCATGATGAATCCCAGATCAGACATGTCGTCTACGTCCCACATAATCCTGCTGATCAGAACAAATGAGGTTTGGATTTTCCTTGATTTACCGGTGTTGAGGTGGATTCTGTAGCTGTCCTCGTCATAGTGCGTTTCCATGACGTCAACGGGGCTTCGTAAAAGCGCGTTTGTCCCGTCAAACTTTCTTGAGGGCACCACTAGGAGTGACTTGGTAGTTTTTTTGAAGGCAAGCAGGCTGGAGACATCTCCTGGTGTTATGAGGGGAATGTCTTGGGGAAAGACGACAGACGCGTCAAAACCGTTTTCAAGTAGATATTTTTCCGGAAGAGCCACTGCAGCATTTACGCCGTTTTCATTTCCTTCTATTACCTGTTCTACACCGTATCTCTTTCCGATAGACAGAGCTTGCTCGTCTTTTGAGACCAGTATTGTCTTGCTTATCTGAGACTTTGATATTGCGGAAAGAACCTCGTTAAGCATAACTCTGCACAGTTCCTCGGTTTTTTCCTGCGGAAGATCAAGGCGTGATTTTGCCTTTGAGAACGTCTTTACTGGAATTATTGCAGCTACTTTCAAGCTACATACGAACGTTCTTTAGAACAAATGATGCCAGCGCATCCTCTGTGAGCTTGTTGTTCATCTTGATGCTGGTGTCGTATACTTTCATGTCCAAATTCTGAATCTTTTTTGTAAGCAGCCTGTCCTTGGAGTCGATTACAATGCTTCCGCAAACATCAGAATACATCTGCGCGATGCCGTATGGGGAGGCCTCTATCCCTGCAGCTCCCATGTACTCCACCGCAGGCCCAGAAAACGCCTTGCTGCCAAGAATGGGGCTTATCGCAACCACTTTCTTTCTGTTCTTTGCAAGCTCCTTTCGTATTCCCTTTATCTGGAGCATTGGGCCGATGCTAGTCAGGGGGTTTCCAGGCGCAATTATCACGAGCTCTGAATCATGAATGGCATTGACTGCCTCTGGGTTTGGCCTTGCCTTGTCAGCACCAATGTACTGGATTCCTTCGACTTTGTCTTTTCCCTTGTACTTTACCCAAAATTCTTGGAGGTGCATTTCGCCCTTGTTTATGGTGATTCTTGTCTCGATCGTGTTGTCAGTAACAGGCATAACCTTTGTCTCAACTGCAAATCTCTCACACAGCCACTTGGTAATATCGCCCAAGTTTTTTCCGTTCTTTAGCATGTTAGTCCGAATCAAGTGTGTTGCTACGTCTCTGTCGCCGATTCTAAACCATGTCTCTTCACCAAAGATTTCCATCTGTCGCAAAAACCCAAACGTATCCTTTCTTATTCCCCACCCTTTTTCATAGTCCAAAATATCTGCCAAGCCGTAAATTATCGTGTCAATGTCTGGGCACACGTACAGGCCGTAGAGCCAATAATTGTCCCCAACATTGCAAATTACGTTGAGCTCACGCGTTTGAGAAATCAGTCCACGGACAAGTTTAACAGAACCTGTACCGCCTGCCAAAATTGTTATCATAAAACCCTTTTTGTATGGAGTCGGGGATCCATATTACCCTTTCAATAATGTAAAATTTCGCACAGCGAAATACAAACAGCAAAAAACTATCGTAAAAAAAATTCTGTCTGTGTTTTTTTGCGATTTTTGCATATCAAGATAAGATTTATTACTGCGCCTAGGCGCACGGACTTTGTGAAATGGGCTTCACTTTTATCGTTAGTACTTCTTAGCATTTTGGTCGCAGGTTCAGTATCTCCGGCATTCGCAGCACAGCTAAACTGGGACGCAAAGACCTTTGAGAGCGCACAAAACCCGAAATTCACTTTCCAGCGAACCGCCTTCATAGAATATCCTGATGGTGGCTCCATTGCAGACGCGCTGCGCGGACAAGAAGCGACAATAAGATTTACAGCGGACTCTACATCAGAAGGAGCCGAACAACTAATTGAAAAGATCAACGCAAATCTAGTTGCATCAAAAAGCACTGTTAGAGTCACCGACATTCATCTGGAATACAGCGCGACAATATACGGAAGAGCAGAGCAAGCATCAGTTGACTACAAAGTCATAGTCACTCCAACAATTGAAGGATTTCTGATAAGAGAATACAAAGAAGGATCGCCTGGACTCTTTGATGCCACGTGGAGGGGAATGAAAGTGGACGGCCCAACACCAATAACGACAGAAGAGTTTGGCGTAGTCGATGTAAACGAGCCAATCTCATTTTTCAAAACAGAGTACCCACAAGTCTCATCCCAGATAACTGGCAAGGCACAGGAGATACTGGAGATGGGACTTATTGACGCATCTGGAATCTCAGCTCAACCGCTGCCAAACTGGCACTTTTTGTTTGACCCGACAGGAATTGCAGCAGATACCAGCAAGTATGGATTCTCAGGTGCCAAAGTAGTAGTGTCATCATTTACGATGGGTGAGAGTAGCTTAAGAGAGGGACGGGTAAAAGAAAAAGTGCTTGACGCCTCATTTACATCAGATAAAACTTATCACGTAAGAACCGTCCAGTCAGGGGACTCGGCAAACATTTTCTTAACAGGATACGCATCGCCTGATATTCTAGATGGACACGAAGTACTTGGAGTGTCTGCAACTGCACCAAGTAATTCCGGGCAGACATCCACTGGATCATTTCCGATCTTTATCATTTATGGAATGGCAGGAATGGCAGCTGCTGGCGCAGGGGGATTCTTCTTCTGGAGCAACAAAAAGGCAAAGAGAGAATCTGAATACATACAAACAGGAATTGATCCAAAATACCTCCGGGCAACAAACACAAGCGAGGCGTCTGGCGGATACCACACAGTAAGGGGCGAAGCAGAGCTTGCCACTGATGATCAAAGCTACAAGCAGCACAAAAGCGTTTATGACTCACAAAACACACTTCCAAAGGATGAGCCAAAAGAGCCAAAGTCAAACCGTGGCTCCATGCCAAAAGACTGGAAACCATCCTAAACTCAATTTTTTGTGCCGTGGGCAAACTAGAGATACACGTAATCCATGAAAATAATCGAGCTGGCCTTTCTTGCGGTAGGAGGAGTGGTTGGTACGTTCCTAAGATACAAACTACTGGCGGTTCCTACGTATGTCGGAGCGCTACAAACTAACGTCTTAATCGTCAACATAATTGGCAGCTTCATCCTCGGGGTGTTTGCTGTTTTGTCGCAGCAATGGAACCTAGACGGCAAATACGCGCTTTTAGTTGCGTTCGGGTTTTGTGGTTCACTAACCACAATGTCTGCGTTGGCCTATGACACTCATTATCTGCTAAACAACGCAAAACTGGGGTTGATGGCAGTGAACATAATTGCAAACGTAGTCCTCTCAGTAGGTGCAATTTTTGGCGGAAAAGCGTTGGCTGGACTGTTCTTTCATTGAATCGTCTCATAAGGCACACGCTTGATGTATCGACAGTTTTATAGCGACCAAAGAAAGCTAATTACGAGAATCAAAGAACTTGCAAAAAACACCAAAAACACTAGCTAAAAAGGATCGTTGTCCACGTTGTGCGCAGGGCTCGATTGTAATAGACGCAAACACCGGGGAAAATTTTTGCTCAAAATGTGGCTATGTGATAAATGAACAAAGCGTCGAGGCAGGGCCAGAGTGGCGCTCTTTCTCAAAGGAAGACGAGGGAAAGAGCAGGACAGGAGTTCCGACATCGCTTGCAATGCATGACATGGGGCTTGCAACAATAATTGGGCAAGCCGACAAGGACGCAACAGGAAAACCTCTTTCTTCTACAATGCGTTCTACGATTGAAAGATTGAGAACTTGGGATTCACGAAGCCAGGTGCACGAGCCAATAGACAGAAACTTCCGCCAGGCATTCTCGGAGCTTGACAGGCTAAAGGACAAGCTTGCAGTGGGAGATGCCGTGGTGGAAAAGGCTGCTTACATTTATCGCAAGGCGCTTGAAAAACGTCTGGTGCGAGGCCGCTCAATTTCAGCACTAATTGCGTCAGCACTTTATGCTGCATGCCGTGATACCGAGACACCAAGGACACTAAAAGACATCGGAAACGCAAGCAACATAAAGAGAAAAGACATCGCAAGGTGCTACCGGCTTTTGCTGCGAGAGCTGAGCCTCAAGATGCCCGTAGTCGATCCGATAAAGTGTGTAGCGCGAATCGCAAGCAAGGCAGATCTCTCTGAAAAAACAAAACGCGAGGCAGCAAAAATTCTAAGGACAGCGGAAGAAAACAAGATTTCAGCAGGAAAGGATCCAATGGGCCTAGCAGCTGCTGCACTATACGTGGCATGCGTCACAAACGGGGAAAACAAGACTCAACGCGACGTGGCAGAGGCCGCAGGCGTTACCGAAGTTACGATTCGAAACAGGTACAAGGGCCTAAAGATGGCGCTAGATCTCTAGTTTCTTTTTTCGGAAGCTGATCACCATCATTCCAATTGACAAAACACCAGTTATCACAAACAAAATCTCCAGTGTCTGAATTAGGGAATGGGAAAACGAGTCTGCAAACCGAATTTCATTTACAGCAGACACCAAATATCCATATGAAAAAATCACATAGTTTGTTGCCCAGTGTATTAAGATGGCTGCAACAAAGCCGTATCTGTAGTAGACCCAGCCAAGTATGATTCCGCTCATTGCAGCCTGAGCGAATTTGCCTTGGCTCCACTGCTCAGTCATGATATGCGATACGCCGAAAAAAATTCCGACTAGAACAATCAGAACTATTACCTTTTTGTGATTTGTGATGGGAAGATTTGCAGAAGGATTCCATAACGATCTAAAGAAGAGCCTGACGGACTGTTTGTGTGAATAAAACAAAAAGAGAGGCACTCCAATCAAAACAACTCTGAATCCAACCTCTTCTATTATCGGCGCAACACTCACGCTAAGAAACTGTACAAGATCATTTTCAAACGGAGGCGACGTAATGCTGATTCCAAACCCCTGTTGCACAAGGTTGATTGCCTCGGACAAAGCAATGAGTATGCAAAACCATCGTATCGCGTGAACCAGGTAATTGCCCTCCTGCATCTCGTGGGTGCCTGACATTATCGGGGCCAGAACTCTTGCAAAGTTCTTCTTTGGGCCAAATGCCGATATTGTAAAAATTATGAGAAAAAAAGCCCACACTGCAGCAAAGAGGTCACCAATTCCCATCCATGAGGGAAAGTCGAGGCCGAGTTTTTGCACTACTTCCAGCTCAGAAAGTGGAAATTCGTAATCAATGCTTTTTCCAATCTGCGAGTTGAAAAAAAGATACGCGCCTATCGGAAAGGAAAATATCATCAGCCCGAAAATCACGGATACCAGTGCCGAATATGGAATCGCGACGCCCTGAAGAATCGTATGTCTCTGCAAGTCTAGTGAACTTCGATGCTTGATTCGGAAAATCCTAGTTTTACTAGCGTCTCCTTCATTGTCTCGCGATGGTCACCCTGCAGAAAAATATAGTTGTCCTTGGTAGTTCCACCGCAGGCGTACTTTCGCTTCAAGTCGCTTAGGGTTCCCTGCAAATCATTTAGTTTCGAGTCGAGGCCTTCAATCATGGTTCCCTTCTTTTTGAATCTCCTTTCCTCAAGTCTTATGACTATTTTTGTACTTTCTTTGTTAAGATCACCGCAAGCACACAAATCTTCAGGAAGTCCACATGTGTTGCAAATTACTGCCATTAGTTACTTTGATCCAAAGTTCAATCCGACTATTAAGCCTTGTTGGATGTTTTGTAAAATTAGGTTTTTAGAAAGGACTGATCATAGATAACCAATGTCGCAAGAGTTGCGAAAAAAAGCTGTGGAGATGCTACTTGCTGGAGCAACCCTGCTAGCAGAACCCTGCCCTTACTGCAATGGAGTTAGGGTGATGAAGGACGGAAACGCGCTCTGCATTAGTTGTGGGAGGGAACCTGACAAAAACAAGACGGTCCTTGAGCCAGAAAAACATAAAGACGAAAAAAACCCGATCTTAGAATCAATGAACAAAAAACTCGGGCAGCTGACCTCTGAGCTGGAGGCTGAAAAAGACCATGAAAAACAACAACAGATCCTCAAGTCGATAAACTCGCTCATCGAGACCATGCAAAAGATGAAAAGCTGACTAGTAAAGTTTTTATTTTAATCTCTTAGCTTCACAATTAAATGAGTAGCAGTAAGAAAAAGGGTGCACCACTGCCAGCGTCTTCTGCGGGCTTGTTGAGATTCTTTGAAGACGAGACGAAAGGGTATAGGCTTGATCCAAGAATCGTCGTATCAATACCTACAGGGCTTATTGTTGTTTCATGGCTTCTTAATATTTTTCTGATAAAATAGATCAACAAATGACCGAATCACACGATGACGTATCGAAAATCCACAAGCGATACTCGCTTACGCTGCTGACTCCGTCCTCGCGGTACCACTCTCTAATATTTTCAGTAATCGCGGCATCAACCATGTGCGTAAGCGTGCTTTTCTTGTATCTTGCAAGGCCTGACGAGCTTGCCTATAGGCTATCCCTGCTAATATCAGTGCTGCTTTCCACGCAGTACATTGATTCTCGCTTTATCAAAAACAAGGAATACTCAAAGGCGTTGCATCTGTCCTTGTTTGGAAACATAATGTGGGTCGGAATAGTTCTGGCCGGAGTTGCTGCGTCATCAATCCTCTCAAAGCCTCAACTGTCAATGTTTTATGTGGCAGAAGGAATGATGATCTTTGCAAGCTTTAGAATAGGAATATTCACAACAACTCTTGGCACGTCGATGAAAAGGGCCTGGGCACTTTGTTTTGTGCAACCTGTGGCAATGTACCTGGTCTTGGTTCCGCAGGAATTGTGGGTAAGCTCGATTTTGAACGAGTCTGTCTTGGGAATTGGGTCTGCATTTTTGGCGATTGCAACCGTGTGGTCTTTTGCAACCGACAGGGCGGGGCGCCCAAGTGTTGAAAGCACGCACAAGCTCGTGCAGGCATACCTGGCATCAAGATCAAAAGGTAACTTTGATGAAGTCGAATCAATAATTGCATCAAGATCAAAACCATCAAGTGTAGTCACGTCGCAAATCCGACTCTACTCGAAGGGCAGCGACTTTAGAATGGTGCTGCCGGAAATTCATCCGGGGCCATACCATCCAATTGGCGGAAGCAACATCACATATCACATCTACAAGACGATGAACTCTTCTGCGATGGTCATGCACAGCGTGTCTGACCATGCTCTGAATCTGCCGTCAAAAACCGAGGTTGAAAACTATCTGGCAAGCCTTGCAAACAACTCCGTTCTAAAAAAAGGTGCAATGTGCACAGAACCAGTTACAATTCAGGTGAACAAGGCAAGGGTAATTGGGCTCTTGTTTGAAAAGACCGCAGTACTGTTCCTGTCGCTTTCGCCGCACGGAATGGAGGACGTGCCGCACTACATAAAAAAAGAAATCGAGCAGTTCGCAAGCAATAGGAACTTTGAGCGACTTTTGATAGTCGACTGTCACAACGCGATGGGCGAGGAAATATCAGAGCCTGACTCGCAGGACATGCTCAAGGCTGCAAAGGCTACCCTTGAGACGCTCATCACAAAACAAAGCTATCCGATGGAGTTTGGCTATGCGAATTTTGACGAGATGCACATTACGGCGCCGGATCTGGGTCTGGGAGGAATCGGAATCCTGTGCCTGAAGATTAACGGCATCAAGTACTTTCTGGGATGGGCCGACGCCAACAACATGGAAAATGGTGTGCGCGAAGAGATGGTGGGGCATTTCTCAAAAAACGGGTTTACGCTTTTGGAGCTGTGCACATCTGATACGCATTTTAGCTCTACTATTGTCAGAAACCGAACTGGGTACTATCCGCTTGGCAAAGTGACAAAATCAGAAGACATCGCGTCTTGGTACCTAAAGCTAGCAGAGCAGGCCGAAACAAAGTTGGAACCGGCGTCATTTGAAATACTAGAGCATAAAACCGACGTAAAGGTCATGGGCGCTGCGATTCTTGAGGATTTTTCAGTCGCACTTGATCGCTCACTACTCATCTCCAAGATATTCATGGCAGGAAGCATGGCCCTCTTCATCGCTTCTCTGTTTCTATAGTCATGACTTCTCCTAGGTTTCCATAAAATTCTTCAACAAATGATGCAAGCTGGTAAATCGGGACTATTGGCACCTTGTCTATGAAGCTGATCTTGTCTTGGTATAACGTGACTATTACGGGGGCTGCTACTGCCCCACTTATCTTTGCGACGTAGTGCTTTGTACGCTCGATCTGTCTTCTTACGGCCTCCTGGAGAGCAGTATGGCTGTGTCGCTTCCAGTGCTTGCAGTCAATCAATATTGCGACACCAAACTTGACTCCAACTACGTCTATTTCCATACGCGGATTTGTCAGAATGAGGTTTCGCATGGTGGCAAAATTCATCATTTCAAGGACTCTTGCAGCAAGGCCCTCGAAGTCTTTCCAGTCAAGGTGCTCTGCTGCTTCGTCTATTAGAGCGCCTTTTTGCAGCGCAAAAACAGTGGCCCTTAATCTGTCCCCGTCTTCAAATTCGATGGTCTGTCCATCAAATCTACCAATTGAGTTCTGGGACATCTCTTGAAGCATTCTTCTTGAAGTGTTTTTGTCTGTGTTTACTACTGCCGCGAAATCCTCGACGGAAACTCCGCCAGAAATCACTCCGTCCAGCGCATCAAGCCAGAGTTTTTGACTCATCGATCTCTTTTGCGAGTTTGCGAATTTTAAATCTTACATACGAATTACACTTGATGATAAAACAGCGGGCGTTCACTTGGAGCTTTAAATTGGATCAGGTTCTACCTCATTTGTGAAGGCGTTTCTGATTTTCTTGGTGCTTGCATCCATGACAGGAGTCGCATTTGCAGAAAAGGGCACATATGTGGATTCAGTCCAGTTCATCCAGTATCTTGACGAGAGCACGGCAATTGAAGAGGTAAAGAGGGGAGGCATTGATATGTATTATTCCAGAATCCCGTCTGAACTGATACAGGATCAGGACTTGCAAAACCTGCAAATTTTTTACACAACTGGGGGGTCGTACAGCCTTCTGGTCAATCCGGCAGAGGGAGGAGAGTTCAACCCGTTTTACTATCAAAAGGTGAGGTTTGCGTTGAACTATCTAGTCGACAGGAACCTTGTAGTTGACGAGCTCATGGGCGGATACGGTGTCTCAATGGTCTCAAACTACGGGCCGTTCGATCCAGATTATCTCTCAATAGTCGACGTTCTTGAACGATTTCACTTTAGATACAACCCTGAGCTTGCAGATAAAATGATAGCCGACGAGCTGCTAAAGGCAGGCGCGCAAAAAACCGGCGGAAAGTGGTACTACGGCCAAAAACCGATAACAATTACAATTTTTATCAGAAACGACGATCCTGTGCGAAAATCCATAGGGGAAACGGTCTCGTCAGAGCTTGAAAAGGTAGGGTTTACAGTAAAAAAGGATTTTGGTGATCTCAACAAGGCGTTTGTTGTGGTGTATGGCTCAGACCCGTCCGAACTAAAATGGAGCATGTACACGGAGGGGTACGCCGGCAGATCGGCGTTTGTCAGGTATGACCCTCTGGGTCTTGCACAAATGTACGCACCGTGGTTTTCAAACATGCCTGGTTTTAACAATCCTGCATACTGGAACTATCCGAACCAAAAACTCGACGAGCTGACACAAAAAATCTATTCTAGCAACTATACTTCAGCAGAACAACGAGTGGACCTGATCAGGGAGGCAACAAAAGAAGGGGTAAACGAGTCTGTGAGAATATTTCTTGCAGCAAAAACAGATCCATTCGTTGCAAACAAAAACGTCCATGGAATAATAAACGACTTTGGCGGCGGGATAACTACAAGGTACACACCAATAAACGCAAGAACCAACGACGGCGAGCTCAAAATCGGCGTCAAGCAAATCTACCAGGGGGCTTGGAACCCAATACGTGGACTTGGTGATGCGTACAGCAAAAACATCTGGGATCTACTATATGATCCGGGAATTTTCAAAAATCCGTACTCTGGTGAGAATTTTGCAGTGAGGCAGAACTGGAAGGTGGAGACTGCTGGGCCTGATCACACTTTGGACGTTCCGCCAGACGCAATGATTTGGGACGTAGACAAGCAAGAGTGGAAAGACGTTGGGGACGGCGTCAAAGCAACAAGCAAAATAACATATGATCTCTTGTGGGGAAACTGGCACCATGGCCAAAAAATGGACATGAACGATGTCTTATACTCGGTGTACTTTGGGCAGGAATGGGCTTTATCGTCTGGGAAGAACGACAAGACATTCGATCCGGAATACTCACCGACTGCGGCTCAGGCTGCAAAAACTTTCGTGGGAATAAGGCAGCTAGACAATAACACCGTCGAAGTATACGTGAATTACTGGCATTTTGACGAGTCCGAAATTGCCGATTGGGGAGGAGTGTGGGTCACGCAGCCATGGGAAGTGATGTATACCATGGAACAGATAGTCGTTGACGGCAATGCCGCATTCTCAAGGACAGAATCACAGACAAAAAACCTGGACTGGATCTCCCTGATTGTGCCAAGAGACGCCAAAATGATCAAAAAGTATCTTCAGGATTTTTCAGAGTCTGGTAAAATACCAAAGGCACTTGAAATATCTAAAAACCCACCGGAATACTATGCTGCAAGATATGGTGCAGCAATAAAGTGGATAGATGAGAAAAACCATGCAGTAATCAGCAACGGCCCATTCTACCTTGAAGGGTACTCGCCTGAAGCAAGAACAATCACGGTAAAATCCTTTGATGACAATGGCTATCCGTTCGGCACTGGCATGTGGGAAAAATTTGAGGCGGTGCAATTTCCAAAGATAACGCAAATCGACGTGCCGGATCACCTGGTGAAGGGAACAAGGACGAAAATTCCAATACGCACATCAGACACATCACAGCTTTATTATTTTATAAACGACGCATCAGGGGTGCAGGTGGATGGGGGCATCCTACCAGTAAAGGATGGCTCGGCAACACTCGTACTCAAAGAAGACTTGACAGGTTCAATGCGGCTTGGAGCAACTGATCTGAAAGTATATGCAATTTCTGATGCAGTTCTAAGGCCGGACATCTACACTACGAGCTTTCTTGTAGTGAAATCCGATGACGCTGTGCTAAAAGAAACAACAATTGACAACACCAGGGAGGCAAAAAACACCGATCACCTCGGGGCCATCACGATTGTTGCTGGTGCGGTAATTTTGGGCGTGATCTTTTACCTAAGAAAGATAAGACGGGCTCGAAAACCACAAATTCACTGAGCTTTCCTACGAACAAATTCTACTATATTCTTATATCCAAAACACCAAAAATGTGATTTGAAGAAAAAATGCCAGACGACTCATGCCGGAACTGTGGTGGACAGCTTACAAAATGCACAATATGCGCAGAATGCCGAAGCGCCGTAAGCATGGTATGTGTGCAATGTGGAAGACGAACCGTAGAACAAGTGCATGCCTTGTGCTTTATGCCGGAGATTCAAAAAATTGAGGAGTCGCCGTTGGTACCAGATGGAATTTTTAAAAAACAAATCTTGGTGGCCTGAGAAAAAATTCTACCCAAAACTTAAGTAGCCTAAATTATTGTGATCACTCCTATGCGGAGAACCGGCACGGCATGCCTACTGTTAGTCATACTGCTAGCTCCGAGTTTTGCGCACGCGCAGACATCTCAGATAGTGCTTTTGGACACTTTTGGACAGTATCAGAAGGGCCAGCAGGCTTTCTTGTTCGGACAGATTGCCTTGGTGGAACCAGATCTCTCTATCGTAGTTCAGATAATTAATCCAAATGGCGACCTCTGCCAGATTCAGCAGCTAAAACCGCTTTCAAACGGTCATTTTGTGACAAATGCCATTCCGTTAACCGGTAAAATCTGTGGGCTGGACGGCAAATACGATGTCAAAGTGTTCTATGGAGAATCAACTGCGACCAGCTCATTTCTCGTTCTAAAAGAAAAGGCAAAGGAAATCGCCGACGTTGATTATCTTGTTCTTGGAACAACATTGCTTGAGAAAAAGATTGCATCCCTTGAGGGGAAGACAAGTGCCGACCAGATTTCACAATACAAGAATAATCTAAACCAAATAAAGTCAATATCTGCTATTCCCACTGCAATATCACAGATGCGTGACCTATACTCATCACTTCTATCCTCATACCATGACGATTCAGACATCTCTGACGTTGATACCAAGTTCAGGCCTGCTGTGGAAACCGCACTCCGAACCACAAAAAGCCTTGTTGATTCAAGCACGCTAAATCCGGCCGAGGCAAACAAGATAAACGCGCAAACATACGGCGCAATGTTTTACTCTAAAATAGGAAACGATAAGACAGCAATCAGCACACTAAACGATGTATATATCCAGATAACAAACGTCGACCCGCAGAAGGTCGCAGCCGAGCAGCCCCTGACATACGAACAGCTAAATGATCTTCTGCTAAACTTGATGACAAAATCAAACTCCCTGATGAGTAGGCCACTAAAAGAAGAAATAGGATTCATTTTTGCAAGAGGAACCGGGCCAATTTATTCTGATGAGCTTGGAAAGCTAGTCGACATGCTAACAAAATCAAGGACTCTTGATGCTACGCTAAAGCGCGACGACAATCTCACCTCACTCATCAAGACAGAATGGGGCACGCTCCGAGAGTCACTCTTGGCAAAAGAATCACTTGAAAAATTCATAGCGCAAAAAGACAAACTCGACAAGCTCTACGAAGCAACGATTCTTTTGCGAAACCTAGACAAGGTTGGAAGGTTCACGGCAGCAGACCCAAAACCTGAGCTGGCAGTACTCATAGAGCCAAGGCTTGATGGACTACTCTCAAGACTCCAGAGCGCTACGTCCCCTGATGACATCATTTCAGTAAAACAGGAAATACTTGACATGAAAAACGTAATCGACATCTCGTCTAGAATCTCAACTACGATTGAATTCTCAAAGAGAAACAACGCAGACCCGTCGCTGATAGTTTCGTTTGAGTCGCTCTTGGAAAAGGTGCGTGACGCAAACACGCTTTCAGAAATACTCGGTGTGGTTTCAGAATTTGACAATACGATAAACGATCTCAGGGAAAAGCGCAGCCCGCTGACTGTCCTGAAATTCGAATATGAAAAGCTAAAGAACAAGGCAGAACTGCAGGCCGACTACCAAAGCCTAGTTGAGATAAACAATGCGTTAAAGGTGATAAACACCTCACTTGAACTTGAGAAGGGAAACTCGACAATCAACCGAATTGAGAAAATCGAGGTTCTTCTGGCGTGGGCAAGCGACAACCGGCCAATAGTGCAAGCAAAGCTTGACTCGTATACAAAGGACGCCTACAAGATTCGCGCATCTGACATTTTACAGCGCGCAAAATCCCTTGAAAACTTGCTGGATCTTGGTAACACACACAACAAATTCCTGCCAGGTTACACAGATTTTACAAAATCTATGAAAGACAAACTAGATGCTGCAAGGAATCTTGTGATAAAAGGAGACCTTGACGGCGCAGACAGTATTGTAAGAGCGTTGTTTTCAGAATGGCAGACAGTCTCAAAGAAATATTCCGATGATCCATACGGCTCCGAAGTGGGATACACAGGAGACGAAATAAAGAGAATAGAATACAGAAAGAAGCTTGTTGATCTTTCAAACTTTGCAACGGAATTCTACAACGCAGACTTTGAGGAGCACTCATCTGAATTTGAAAAGCTAAAGAAAAATGCGTACGACCTAGTGGACTATGGAAACTTTGTTGACGTTGAAACCAAGATCAAGGAAATTCGTAACTATCTTTCCGACAAGCTGGAGCTCAAAAGCAAGAAGATAATCTTCGACATTTCTTATGATGCAGAAAAACAAATCTGGGTGATGAGTGGGGCAGTAGACAAGCAGATAGCAGACAGGAGGCAGAACCTCTACCTGACAGTATATGACATGCAAGGAAACATCCACAGCACGCTCAAGTTTTCCGATTCAAAACAGGGTGACATCTACACCCAGTGGTACGCGCCAACAGAGCCAGGATTGTACGTTGTAGTGCTGCAGTGGCAAAACAACCAAGCCTCACAAATAGTCGACGTAAAAGAAAAAAACACGCCCTCCTACAGTGAGGACGACATCAAAAACGTGGACTATGCTAGGGAATTTGAGGAACTAAAGTCATTCATCGAGACCTTTGGAAGCGCAAACTACGAGGCAAACAAGTCCCGTTTTGATTCTGTGATTAGCGACATCAGAGATGCGTTACACAGCAAGGACTTTTCGACGTCCGCTGCAAAGATAACGGAGCTCAAAGGACTAATCGAGAGATATCTGCCAAGCCGCTCCACGGGAGCAATAATTGATGTATACGCGGAAGGGGACAAACTGTACGTTTCAGGCGCGATATACAAGACAATCGCATTTTCAGAGGATATTTACGTGGATATTTTTGATCAGACGGGAAACAGGATAAAAGAAATTCCGCTAAAGGACACCTCGTCAGGATACTTTAACCAAGTTGTCTCAATACCGCTTGGGCCTGGAATCTATGTGGCGCAGCTGGAATACCACGATCTGATCGTGTCTGACTTTTTTAGAGTAAAATAGCACAACAAATCATTTCATAATTTTAAGAAAAAGAGGAAGTGAAGAACACTTATCTTTTTGATGGTTTCTTCTTTGTACTGGATTTCTTTGCTGTTTTTTTCGCTGCCATTTTTTTTCTTCCACAATTAAGTGATGTACGTGGTTTTATCTGTGTCGATATCTGAAAATTTTAGACAAATGAAAAGATCTTTTTGTTTGATCGCAACGTCTTGTGCGATCTGCACGCAGATCTATTGTCTGCAAAATTAAATGCCCAACGATCTTCTCAAGTCTTTATACCGATTTCTTATTGTCACTTCAGTTATCCCTGACGCCAGCGCGATCTCTCTTTGCGATATGTCGACTTTGTGCTTTAGACATGAAATGTACAAGGCGGCGGCTGCAAGTCCCATGGGGCCCTTACCAGCCGTTATTTCCGCACTACTTGCATCTCTTATGACCTCAAGTGCATACCGTTTTGTTTTTTCATCTAGCGAAATCCTGCTTGCTATCCCAGACACACAATTTTGAGAGTCCATAACTGGCATCTTTAGGTCCAGCTTGTTTACTAGCATTCTATAGCTCTTTGAAATGTCCTTTCTTTTCACGTTGAGGGCATCTGAGACGTCATTTAGGGTTCTTGGGGCTCCAAAATCCCGACATGCCGCATACGTGGCAGCGCCAAGAACGCCTGGAATCGACCTGCCCCTGACAAGATCCTTACCAACCGCTTTTCTGTAAATATGGGCAGTTCTCTCGATTATTGCGTCTGATAGTGTGAGTTTATCCTTTAGCTTGGCAAGCTCCATAAATGCTGCTTTTAGATTCTTATCGACACTTGCCTGCGTTTGGCTCCTGCCGTCCCAAACCCTGAGTCGTTTCATGTCGTACTTCATCGATACCGAAAGGGATTTGCCTGACGAATCGTTGTTTTCCCTGCCTATCATCGTTGCAAGTCCTCTATCGTGTATCGCAAGAGAGCTTGGAGAACCCGTCCTACTTTTGTTATCATGATCCTCTACAAATGAGCGTCGTTCAGGACGCGCGTCTTCGATACGCTCAACGACAACATTGCCACATCTCTGGCAAAATCGCTCACCGGTAGACTCGTCTGTCAACATGCTACCCTTGCAGCGCCTGCAATTATCACTAGTGTTTAGAGCTTGCATAACCATTATTCAGACACCAAATGTTGTTAGAGCAACTTATCCTTCTCAGTTCCCATCAGGGTTAGAGTTGAGCGAATCCTATCAATTCCTCGAATTTTTGTTGTAACGATATCTTTGACAATTTCAACAGACGCCGCCTCGATTTTTGTTATGAAATCATATGCGCCAAACACTCCCCGGGTTTCTTTTATCTTGTTTATGGACTTTAATTGTGAAAACACTGCATCTTGTGATCCAATCTCGCAGTTTATCAAAACATATGCCGTCGTCATTTGCTTATCACCGACACTTGTTTGTAAACACAAACGGCTACATTTTTGCGGCTTGCACAATAACTCATGATATAGTATACGTTTTAACACATATATAATGATATTTTACATCGTTGTGAATTTATTGATTTTTTCATCAAATTTACTTACATTTGTTTGCTAAATCTCATTTTAATTACACAATGCAAAATACGAGAAATACCTCAAAAATTGGCAACAAAATCGTTCTGATTGGAAGGTCTTACAAATCAATGTTACTTGTTATCCAAATCATCGGGTGTAGATGAGCATGACTATTCCATGTGGAGCTACATCCATATTGATAATCGTAGGAATGATGTTAGACGTAGTGGTGTGAGTTTGCACATCCATGAGGAAGGGCTGAATTAACTACTCAGCTACGCTCAAAGATTTGTTGAGATTCCTTGCCTTATATGTTAGTAGAGCCATATATTGGCATGTTGAAAAACCTATTTTTAAAACTGAGACGAAAACAAGAAGCCACAACCGCTGATACAAATGTGGCCAAGGAATCTGAAGAAAAACTCGAAAAGAAGGAAAAATGATATACAACTGTAGAGATTATGATTTCCGCTGGATAGGCTGGATGGATACGTTTTCTAAGGTGCTCGGGCACGAAAGAACACATCTGAAAAAAATAAACTGACGGCATCGTTTGCAAAAACCTAAATCAAGTAGCAAACCACCATACTGTGCGATGAGATGCGAGAATTGTGGCGAACTTTTGAAGGAATCCCAACATCAGATTCTCGACAAAGCAAAAAATGATAACTTTGATTCCAAGAAAACCATTGTCTGGACATGTGATAACTGCGGCCAAGTATGCAACAAGGTCGTAATAGTTTAAACCACACTAAGTAATCATGTCATAGGGCAAACTCGTATCCAAATCAAAACCAATCTCTACAATCTAGTAGGATATCATCATTCGGGTTCCCTTTTTTATCAGTAGTGGAGCCAAGACCGTAGTCAGTACTACCACCATTCCTACTATTGGGAACAGGAACGAGCTTGTCGCGCCAAGGTCTTGCCCAACTTTGAGAACAATAAATGAAAACTCGCCTAGCTGTGCCATTGAGAGGCCAATTCCGATTGCATTGTGCCCCCCGAGCCTGAACAGCCTCACTCCGGCATAAACTGAGACGGTCTTTCCTATTATGGTGAGTATTGTAATTATGATGATTGGCAGCCAGTACTGCGCAATTATCTGGATGTCCATGAGCGCACCAATTGTTACAAAAAAGATCGCGACAAAAATCTCCCGTATCGGAGTGATCAAATTCGTGATCTCCTCTGAGAACTTTGAGCCTGCAATTATCACACCTGCTAAAAACGCACCAGTCGCAACAGAAAAGCCCAACTCATACGACAGAAACGAAAGGCCAAAAGCAACTCCTAGTGCAACAAGTATGGTGAACTCATATCGCTCAAAGTTTGAGAGGAGCGAAAATATTTTTGGCATCCCAAAACAACCAAGCGTAATGGTTCCGCCAATGAACATCCCGATCTGCCCTATTTTCCATAACATCTCCTCAAAACTGAAAGTGCCTATGAGAACTGACGAATGAAGAGTCGAGATCATGACTGCTGCAATCAAGTCCTCGATTATCAGCACGCCGATTATTAGAGTCGATGACGGCTCTTCGATTACATTCATTTCTTCTAGTACCTTGACTATTATCGCAGTTGAGCTAATCGAAAGCGCGGCTGCTAAAAACATGGCATCGATTGTAGACCAGCCAAACGCCAAGGCTACTCCAAAGCCGATCCCAAGCATGGCAAACACCTCGATTATTGCAATCACTCCTCCGACTTTGCCTATTGCTCTGAGCTGAGTGATGGGAAATGTCAGGCCGACGCCAAACAAAAGCAGAACTATTGCAATGTCAGAAAAATTGTTTAACACGCTGACGTCTTTGATGAGGTTTAGCGGGCCAAACGGGCCTATCAGTATTCCAGCCACCAAAAACCCTAGTACTAGTGGCTGTCTTAGGATGTAGGCAATAATTCCTATGGCTGCTGAAAATAGTAGCAAATACCCCAAATCCCCGATTATCTCTATTCCTGCCGACAAGTCTCTACTTTGATCGCCTTTGTCCTTTATTGTGGGTTTGAGTCAAATTTACTTTGGCTGGTTGCAAACCTTATTCTGATCAAATCTCATCATTCATCTGTTTTTTTACCTGCAACACCTCTTACCATGTTGAATAGCTGCCTTACTGCCAGTTTTGGGTGGTGTGTTGCAAGCTTTATCATGCTCGCAAGGCCGAATTCTGCCTTGATAAAGTCCAAAAACTCGTCGATACTTAGCTCCTTTATGATGTCGAGCTCTCTGTCCCATTCCGAATCAGAAAGGCCGATCCATCTAGTTTGAACCTTGGACGCTGAGTTTATCTTTGCTAGGATCTCTTTTTTCCACGTTTCCTCGTATGGGGATAGCGCCTTTTCAGACGTGTCGCCCTTTGATACTGCAGCTGCGGCAACCTCACCTGCCAGCCTGCCAAACCTTATCGCGTACCGTATACCCTCAAGCACGAGCGGGTTTGCCTGACCAGCGGTGTCTCCTACCAAAATCAGGCTGTCGTAAACAGTTTTTCTTGAAAGGCCGTCGTTTGGAATCAGACCATAATGAAACTCGATCGGTGTAATCTTGCCTAGTGTCGCAATCGGACCGAGTCGTTTTTCCATTATTTCCTTTAGGCGCTCCGTCGGATCCACCTGCGACTCTGGCTTTCCGACACCTACTCCGATTCTCACTATTTTTCCGCCAAGTGGAAATATCCACGCATATCCTGCAGGTGAGTATTCCTGCCCTACCATTAGATACCACGTATCTGAATCAACGGTTTCAGCTTCGACTTCGTATTCTGCCCCGGCACCAAATCTCTTCCACTGTGAGACAAGGCCTAGTGATTTTGCCACTACTGTCTGAAACCCGCTGGCATCGATTACTATTTTTGCATCGAATTCTTCTTTTGAGGTGCTCAAAGAAATACCGCCCAAAGTTTTTGTCGCGCCAGTCACTGTTGTGTTTAGGAATAACTCGACGTCCTGTTTTTGCGCCTTTTCTACAAGCCACCTGTACGTCTTTCTGACATCAAGAACTGCCGCCCTTGGGGTACTGCTGCCTATTGTGACCTTGTTGTTGGGGGAGCAAAAGGTATAGTTCTTGACTGGATTGTAACAAAAATCAGGAATTTCAAACTCTTTTATGCTGTCAATCCAGGTAACGCCACTTGTCCTGACTGTCTGTGAGATGCTCTCCTCTTTTTCTATCAGCGCCACTCTCATGCCTGCCTTTGCAGCGGTAAACGCGGCAGAAGAACCAGCAGGGCCCGCACCGACTACTACGACATCATATTCTAATGCCAACAAGCTAGGGTTCTGCTTTTGAAATATTAATTGTGCACTTACAAAACGAGCCGCTTGAAATTGCTGGTCTTGCGTATGTTTTCAAAATCGATATCGGATCTTGCTTTGTATTTGTATGAAAAATCGAGCTTGATTACACGTTCCAGTATGGAAAGGCCCTCATCAGATCTGTTTTGGCGAACAAGGCTTGATGCCTTGTTGTATAGGGTGGTGACACTGTCGGGTTTTTGCAGCAGGATTTTGTCATAGCAGGATATCGCCTCATCATATCTCTGTAAATAGTGCATGGCAAGGCCCTTGTTTACAAGGGCCAAAGCGTTATGCGGCTCTATGCGCAATGCCAAATTGTATGATGATATCGCGTCGACATATTTGCCAAATTTGCCTAGTATGTTGCCCTTTTTGATTAGCGCCATAACATGCTGCGGATTTCTCGCCAGCACGCCATCGAAAAATACTAGTGCCTTTTTGAAATTGCCCAAGTTGAATTCTGTAATGCCCTTGTCGAGAGCCTCGTCTACGCGCATTACTTTAGGAGTGCCTTGCCTTCCTGATCGACTGCCCGCTCAGAGTCGAAGGTGGACATGTGCTTTGGATCACGGTGCATGTAGCTATGTGACTCGCCTGGCTTTTTGCGGCAGAATTTTTTATGTATTGATTCTTCCATCTTTAGGGTGTCGACGTTCTCATGGAACATCTTTTTGCCGCAGTCGGCGCAAATTACTTCTGGCATCTAACAATATTCAGATATCGAATCTATTTATTTTCTTGCCTGCTACTAGTACTATGGCCGAAGTAGAGTTTTTTCCATTTATCAGCTGGTCTGCGATAACTGCGGCGATGTTTGCAGCTGCTGCTGTTGTGTATGGTATGTACATGCGGAAAAAGAAGGACTAGATCTTGGCGTGTTCTTTTAGGTATGATAAAATCGCAGTATAGTCTAGTCCGCCAAACCCGTTTTCCTCGGCGTCTTTGAAAACAGAGTTTGCCATCTTTGCCATTGGTAATCTCAATCCGAAGGACTGTGCCGCTTCGTTTATCGTGTCGAGATCCTTTTTGAGATTTGCCAGCGTAAATGTGGGCTTGAAATCTTCTTTTATCATCTTATATGCTTTGTTCTCGCTCATCCCTGTCTTAAAATAAGTAGAGTTCAGAATCTGCAAAAATGTCTCAGGCGGTATGCTTGCGCCCCTTGTCAGGGTGATTCCTTCTGATATGGCAAGTGCAAGCATTGCTATCTGGAGGTTCATTGCCAGCTTGACAGAGTGTGCAGTCCCATTCTCTCCAAGATAGAATACCTTGTTTGCAATGTCGCCAAAGATCTTCTCGTATTTTTCAAAGATTTTCTTGTCGCCGCCTACCATCATGACGAGCTCGCCAGTGATTGCTACGTTAGGGCCTCCCATTACTGGTGTATCCAAAAACGAGATGCCACGCGTTGCAAATTCTTTTGCTATCTCTTTTGATGCTGCGGGGTTTATCGTGCTCATGTCTGCTACAACTAGGCCGTCGTGCTTTCCACACGCAATGCAACTATCGCCAAAGGCCACCTTACGGACAGCGTCGGCATTTTTCACTATTGTAAACACAATGTCGGAATTCTCTGCCACGTCTTTTGGAGAGTCAACAATCACTGCCCCGTTTTTCTGCAGCTCTGCAGTTTTGCTCTTTGTCCTGTTAAATGCAGTGAGTGCGTGACCTCGTTTTAGTATGTTCAAGCCGACTGCGCTGCCAAGCAAACCAGTGCCAACTATTCCGACTCGCATGATTGTGGTTTTTCTGCTGATTATTTGTGCCTTAGCGAAGCTCTTCTGCGTCTACCTGCCAGTTTCCGCCAAGTATCGGCGCGGAAAGTGCGATATGTCCAATTACCTTGTCGCCTTTTCTGACCAGGCCATAGTCATGTTTTTTCAGCTTGATGATTTTCTCCCGTGTCTTGTAAGATCCTTCTATGACCTTGATCTTAAAGCGCTTGCTTGCCTTGACTACCATCCTTCTTGCAACCTGGACATCTCCCATCCATGAAAACAACTCAAATGTTCCAAAGTTCTGCGTCGTAATTTCATGGCCATACAACCTTGCCTCGAACTTGAGACCATCATGTCTTGCTTCATCATTTATCCATTCCACTGCTTCCTTACCGTGGCCTTTTTCTATTCCAAATGTCTCAGAGTCGCCTTTCACAACAAAGCATTAGAAATATCACTAATATTCTATCATCTTGTAAAAGGTTAAATTTAAAGCCAGACGTGATTAACTAATGCAAAACACTGCATCACTCTTGCTGTTGGTAGCTGCGGTCTTGCTGATCTTCTCAATTGATGTCGCAGTTTTTGCCCAAGACTCCATCGATCCGCCGCTAAGGCAAATGGCCTCAGGAATCGATCCACATGAAATCCAATGCAAGACCGGACAGACGCTAGTCTTCAAGGCAAGCAACTGGAGGCCTGCGTGCGTGAACGAATCAAG
>Ga0187894_10001318_pt1 | contig 32094 bp, 32 predicted proteins | sample GBC1701081metaG_FD_136650 | JGI IMG/M metagenome (GOLD analysis project Ga0187894, IMG submission 136650) | White microbial mat communities from a lava cave in the Kipuka Kanohina Cave System on the Island of Hawaii, USA - GBC170108-1 metaG ...
AGAACTCTCGACGCCCTCTGGCGAGCCGTCGGCGACATCTGCGACCTCTACTCGCCGAAAGAATGCTGGAACTACCTCAAAGCCGCAGGCTATGCGTCAAATTAAACGCACGATGCTCTAGACGGCGCTTTGCGCCTCGCCCGCTCCGGCTGACGCCTCGGCTTCGGCGATGGCGGTCACCGTTCGAATCAAAGGCTTTTCGGTTAGCCAATAGAGCAAGGCGGGGAGCGCGAGCGACGAGTGGACAATCACACGGGAAGCGGCAATTGTCCCGGACCCTAGACCGAGGTCGCAAAGACATTGCCCGCCATCCGCCGACTCATGCGAGAAGACTGGCTTGCGACCGCGAAAAAGATTCTCGTGCAGTCCGGCGTCGACGACATCAAGATCGATCGCCTCGCGAAGAGGCTGAAGGTCACGCGCGGGAGTTTCTACTGGCATTTTCGCTCCCGTAGCGACTTGTTGAGTGCGATCCTGAAGGATTGGGAGGTGCGAAATCAGGTCGAGATTTCGCAGATCCAGGATCGATGGGCTGAAACCGGGCCGGATCTCAACGAAGTGTCGGCGATCTGGCTGGGCGAAGACCCCGATTTCCAGGCACAGGACCTGGCCATTCGCAGCTGGGGACGCAAGGCGCCACCGGTCGCGCAGGCGGTGCACCGCATCGACGAAGCCTGGATCGACCTGTTCAGCCAGCTCTATCGACAGGACGGATATGACGCGGATCAGAGCCTGGTCCGAGCCCGCATCGCCTACTTCCATCAGGTCGGCTATTACGCGCTGGCGCTGCGGGAGGACCTGGACACGCGCATCCGCCTCGCCCCGATTTTTTATGAGGCGCTGACCGGAAAGAAACCTGGCAAGTCTTTCGACGACGTCATCGCGCGAATTCGGACCCAGAAGCGCAGCCGCGAGGCTAAGCCCTAGAGCATCGCGCCGAAAAGTGGTTTCCGGTTTTCGGCAATAACGATGCGACATGAACAACCTAGAGCGGGCGGCCCGATTCCGAAATCGGGCTGACTGCTCTAGGGTCCGTATTCAATGCCCTAGCGGCGCGAAGCGCGGCGCGCGTCGGCCTGGCCGGCCAGATAGGCGGCACAGCTCGAGCGCAGCGACACGCCCTCGTCGGTCGACAGCGAATAAGCGCTGCTGAGCCGGGCGAGGAAGGTCGCGGGATCGTTCTGATCGCCCGCGGCGCGGCAGATCGTGGTGATGGCGGCGAGATCGAGCGCGCCGCTGCTCGAGGCGCGGCGCAGCGCCGGCCGGCGCACGGGCGCGGCCCGCGGCTGGAGCGCCTCGGCCCGAGACTGAAGCTCGAGCGTCGAACGGTCGATCGTCGGCAGGATCGCTTTGCCTGCCAGAAGCGCGGCAAGAATGATGACCATGTCAAATCCCCCCGGAGAAAACCTCCGTGACCCCGTATTATTACGGTGAAGGTAAAGAAGGCGTTAACCATGGGCATCGTGCCCAAAAGTGGAGGCCGGTTTTCGGTAAGAACGATGCGACAGCAAAAAACCAGGAGCAATGAGCCTGATTTGAAATCAGGCTCATTGCTCCGCGCCGTCCGCACTCGTCTTCGCGGGGAAATTCCGGCAAGAGTTCGCCTATGACGGACGAGGATCTGGCGGCGCGGCTGGCGGAGGGGGCAGGGCGGCTTCTGCTCGAGCTGCGCCAGAGCCGCTTCCTCGAAGGCGCCGCGCTCGGCATGGTCGGCGACAAGGTCGCCAACGCCTTCATCCTGACCAGCTTGCGCGAATGGCGTCCGGACGATCCGATCCTGTCCGAGGAGAGCCCCGACGATCCGGCGCGGCTGGCGAGCGAACGGGTGTGGATCATCGATCCGCTCGACGGCACCAGGGAATATTCCGAAGGCCGCGACGATTGGGCGGTCCATGTCGCGCTCGCGGTCGGCGGCCGCCCTCATCTCGGCGCGGTCGCCGTGCCGGCCAGGAACGCGCTGTACCGGTCCGATAGGGTCGCCCCGCCGCCGGCCGCGGATCGCGCCCGGCCGCGGATCATGGTCAGCCGGACCCGGCCGCCCGTCGAGGTCGAGGAACTGGCCTTCTTGCTCGACGCCGAATTGGTGCCGATGGGCTCGGCGGGCGCCAAGGCGATGGCGGTGGTCGCCGGCGAAGCCGACGCCTATTTTCATGCCGGCGGCCAGCACGAATGGGACAATTGCGCGCCGGCGGCCGTGGCGCTCGGCGCCGGGCTCCACGCCAGCCGGATCGACGGCTCGCCCTTCGTCTACAACCGCCCCGATACGCTGGTGCCCGATCTGCTGATCGCGCGCCGCGAACTGGCCGAGAAGATCCTCGCTTTCGGTCAGAGATAGGCGCGCAGCGCGCGCCAGGCGTCGCGTTTGCGGGCGAAGGGCAGGCTGGCATAAGCCGGGCTGCTGGAGGGCAGATCGATCAGCGCGAAACCCTCGGTCCCAGCCAGCTGCCGCCGGCCGATCCGCGCCGAAGTGCCGCCGTTGAAGGCGATCGCCCGCAGCTCGGGCAGAGTCGAGGCCAAAGCGGCGAGATCGCTCGCTTCGTGGAGCCTGATGTCGGCGTCGAGGCTGCCGGCGCGGGTGGCGGCGGCGACCGTGTCCCACAGGCCGACATGGGCCGCGAGCAGGGCTTCGAGTCTTCGCTCATAGGGAAGATCGACGAGATCGCGCTCGATCACCGCGCCGATCAGCCGCCAGAACTGGTTCTGCTTGTGGGCATAATATTGCTGCCTCTCGAGCGAGACGGCGCCCGGCAGGCTGCCGAGCACGAGCAGGCGGGTGTCGGGCCGGGTGACGGGCGGGAAGCAGTGGTGCATGAGGGAGCCATGAAAATCCAAGGTGGTTGTCATTGCAAGGCGGTGCGGTTCGAGGCCGAAATAGCCGAAGCGGTCGAGATCCTCGACTGCAATTGCTCGATCTGCGCCATGACCGGCTTTCGCCACCTGATCGTGCCCCATGAAGATTTCCGGCTGCTGCAGGGCGGCGAGAGCCTCGTCGGCTACCGCTTCGGCACCGGAGCGGCCGAGCATCTGTTCTGCGGAACCTGCGGCGTGAAGGCCTTCTACCAGCCGCGCTCGCACCCTGAAGCCTGGAGCGTCAACTTCAACGCGCTCGACAGCAATGCGGAACTCCAGATCACGGCCCGCGCCTTCGACGGCCGCAATTGGGAGCAGGCCGCCGCCGCGCTCGACTAGCGAAATTCGAAATTCGGTGACAGTGCACTAATTTCTCGTTCTTGGCGTACAGTCCACGAGGTCTTGGACGGAGTAATTAGTGCACTGTCACCGAATTTTGGCGATTTGAGCCGCTTGCCGAGCGCGCGCGGCGCGGCCTACAGTCGCGAAAATCAAAAAGGGGGAGGGCGCGATGGCCGAGGCCGTGGGCAGCGACTATGTGGTGGACCCGAAGCGCGACCGCCTGGTCATCGTCGCGTCGTCGCTCGGCACGGTGTTCGAATGGTATGATTTCTTCATCTACGGCACCCTGGCGCCGGTCATCGCCAGCATGTTCTTCCCGACCGCCAATCCCACCGCCGGCTTCCTGCTGACGCTCGCGACGTTCGGCGCGGGCTTCGGCGTCCGCCCGATCGGTGCGGTGCTGTTCGGCATCCTCGGCGACAAGCTCGGCCGCAAATATACCTTTCTCGTCACGATCACCTTGATGGGCATCGCCACCGCCGCGGTCGGCGCGCTGCCGACCTATGCGCAGATCGGCATCGCCGCGCCGATCCTGCTCGTGATCTGCCGGCTGCTGCAGGGCCTTGCGCTCGGCGGCGAATATGGCGGCGCCGCAATCTACGTCGCCGAACATGCCCCGTCGAACAAGCGCGGATTCTATACCAGCTTCATCCAGGCGAGCGTGATCGGTGGCTTCATCCTGAGCGTGATCACCGTGCTCGCCTCGAACTATCTGGTCAGCGATCCCGCCAACAATTCATGGGCGTGGCGCATTCCCTTCCTGATCTCGCTGCTGTTGCTCGCGGTGTCGCTCTGGGTGCGCCTCAAGCTCAAGGAAAGCCCGGTTTTCCAGGCGATGAAGGAGGCCGGCGAGACCGCGCGCAATCCCCTGCGCGAGAGCTTTCGCAACTGGCGTCAGACCAAGATGATCCTGGTCGCTTTGTTCGGGGTCGCCGCGGGCCTGACCGTGATCTGGTACACCGCGCAATTCCAGGGTCTCTATTTCCTTCAGAATGCGCTGCGGATCGACGATAGCGCGGCGCGGCTGATGATCGGCGTCGCCGCCGTGTTCAGCATGTTCTGGTTCGTGCTGTTCGGCTGGCTGTCCGACAAGATCGGGCGCAAGACCCCGATCGTAACCGGCTACATCCTCACCATCCTGTTGGTGTTTCCCCTGTTCCACTGGATGGCGTCGGCGGCCAATCCGGAGCTTTCGGCGGCGATGGCGCGCAATCCGGTCGTCGTCCGCGGCACCAGCTGCGACTATGATCCGTTCGCGACGCGCCAGGCGACGCCCTGCGGCCGCGCGCTCGACGCGCTGACCCGGCGCGGCGTTGCTTATACATTCGTCGCCGCGCCCGGCTGGAGCGGCGACACCTATCAGGTCCGGGTTGGCCCGGCGCCGGTCGATGTCGAGGATCCGGCCGCGCTCGATGCGGCGCTCGAGGCCGCCGGCTACAGGCTCGAGAAGACGACGCCGCCTTTGTCGCGCGCGATCCAGGTCGTGCTCGCGATCATCGTCATCGGGATGCTTTCGGGCATGACCTACGGCCCGGTCGCGGCGCTGCTGGTCGAGATGTTTCCGGCGCGGGTGCGCTACACCTCGCTGTCTATACCCTATCATATCGGCACCGGCTATTTCGGCGGCTTCCTGCCGTTCATCAGCCAATATATCGTGGCCCGCACCGGCGATCCGTTCGCCGGCCTCTGGTACACGATCGCGGTGGTGGCGATGGCCCTGATCGTCACCTTGTTCTGGCTGCCGGAGACCGCGGGACGGAGGTTGGACTAGGCGCGAGTCGCGGGCTAGGGCGCGCCATGGTCCATATTCCGCTGCGCCTGATCCTCGACGGCGACGCTTTGGTGTCGAACTGGCACTGGCTCGCCCATCGTGGCGGCGGCGCGGCGTGCGGCGCGGCGGTCAAGGCCGATGGCTACGGCATCGGCGCGCGCGAGGCGGTGAAGCGGCTCCAGCATGCCGGCTGCCGCGATTTTTTCGTCGCCACTTGGGTCGAGGCCGAGGCGCTGATGCCGTGGCCGACGGATCTCAATCTCTCGGTCCTGCACGGCGTCGGCGCCGAGGACATGCCGGTAGCGGCAAGATCGCCGGGACGCCCGGTACTCAACAGCCCGGACCAGGTCGCGCGCTGGCGGACGACCGGACGCCCGTGCGATGTGATGGTCGACACGGGCATGAACCGGCTCGGCCTGACTCCGGAGCAGGCACGCTCGGGCTTGCTCGACGGAATGTCCGTCCAGACCCTGATGAGCCATCTCGCCTGCGCCGACGAGCCCGACAATCCGATGAACGAGCGCCAGCTTGCTGCTTTCCGGGCGCTGCGCCAGGGCATTTCGGCGGCGCGCTACAGCTTGGCCAATTCGGCGGGGATTTGCCTTGGGCCCAAATATGCTTTCGGTCTCACTCGGCCGGGCCTCGCGCTCTATGGCGGCATCCCCGTGCCTGGCGACTCGGCGCAGGAGGACGGACTGCGGCCGGTCGTCAGCATAGAGGCGCAAGTTATCCAGGTGCGCGACGTGTCTGCGGGCCAGTCGGTCGGCTACGGCGCGACTTTCGTCGCGCCCGAGGACATGCGGGTCGCGATCCTCAATATCGGCTATGCCGACGGCTATCTGCAGCTGCTGGCTGAGCGCGGCTGCGCCCGGGCCGGCGATCAGCCCTGCCGGATACTCGGCCGAATCTCGATGGACCTTATGGCCGTCGAGGTGCCGCAGGCGCGAAGCGTCACCAGGATCCGCCCTGCCGGACCGAAGGAGCGGATCGATCTTCCCGCCGTCGAGGTCGGCGAAGGCGACTGGCTGCGCATGGAATTCCGGCTTGCCGATCTGGCAGACACGCTGAGCCAGTATGAGTTGCTGACGACGCTCGGTGCTCGCCACCAGCGCGTCTGGCGTTGAGAGCAGACCGTATCACCCTAACCGAACTCGGGAAGCAAGGGCTGGGGCGGCGGATAGACGAAGCGCGACTTCCTGATCCATCTCGTCGCGAGCAGCTTGGTGCCGCGCGTGACGGGCAGCCCGGCGTGGAGCGACAGCGGATCGGGCTGCTCGTCGGCGCCGGTGTTGCGGAACAGGAGAGCGTCTCCCTTTCGGCCGCGGAACCGCAGCCCCGTTCGCGGGAAACAGGTTTCTCCCCCGTCATAGTCTTCCGAAAGATAGACGAGCACGGTCAGCACGCGCTGGTTCGGCTCGGCCGTGATGCCGTCCATATGCGCGCGATACTCGCCGCCCACGCCGTAGCGCAGGAGCTGGAGCGGTTCGCCCTGCTCGGGCCTGGTGCCGCTCAAGGCCGCGATGCGGCGATTGAGGGCGTTGATGACCGGATCCTCGTCATGGACGCCGAACATGGTGCCGTCGGAAGTCCTGATCGGGTGCGGAATCGACTTGCCTGTCGCGGGATCGATCACCACCGAAGGCTGAAGCGTCGGCTCCCCGCGCGCCCTTAGATAGTCGCATTCGGCGGCGGATAGGAAATTCCTGCACGCCGCGACGAAGGGGGCGTCGCTGATCGGCTCGCCGACAGGGATGACGTTCGGAAAGCCACCCGGATCGAGATCCATTGCGTCCAGCAGGCCAAGCTGCGCCGCGGCGCGCGGCTCGGCTCCCCTCAAGCTGCCGAGCGCGGCGACCGCTCCGGCCCAGTCGTCGCTGCCGCCGACGCCGGCCGCGAGGAAATTGGCGTGTAGAAAAGCGGCCGCGCGATCGCCGGCAGCCGCCGCGCGCCGCAGGAGATCCCGCGCCGCTTGCAGGTCTCGCCGAAGGGTCGCGCCCGCGATGCGCCACTGCGCAAGCTCGACGATGGCGTCCACATCGCCCGCCGCCGCCGCCTGGATCAGCTGTCGCGCCGCCTCCCGCACGCGGCCCGCGTCGCGTTCTCGCCGAATCTGCTGGAGGGTGAGCGAGGTCATGCGGCTCGATACCGCTCTGAGCGATACGGGGAAAGCTGGGTCGGCTTGTCCCTGGCGCCATGCCGTTGAGTCGGGTGCCCGTCTTTGATCTATGCCACGCCGGCGCGCGGCGCGGGTGCGTGCTTCAGCCGAGCACCTGATATTCGCCGAGGCGGTGCTCGCAGCGCGTCCAGCCCTCGGCACGGTTGTCGAGCGCTTCACAGGCGTCGCGATGATCGGCGATGAACGCCTCATAATCGCCGCGTGCCCGCCAGACGTCGAGCTTCAGATAGCTGCCGTCCTCGCAGCGGAACAATTCGGCGCCGCGAAAGCCGCCGCTCTGCGCGAACAGGCGGGCGCATTCGCCTTCAGGCCCATAGGTGGCTTCGAACAGGTCGCGATGTTCCTCGCGCACCTCATATCGATAGACGAGTGCAATCATCCCCCGGTAACTCCTTGCCTCCCAGGGATATATTTACTCTTTTGTTCGCCAAGGTGCAAAATAGAATGTCGCAGCCGTGTCGGCTGTCCCGAAACGGGAAGGCGCGAAGGTCGATTCTGACCGGGCTGAAATGTGATCCGCAGCCGCGGCAGCTTCAGCCGATCACCCGATATTCGCCGAGCCGCTCCTCGCGGCTGGTCCAGCTCTCGGTGCTGCGATCGAGCGCCTCATAATCGGCGCGGTGAGCGGCGAGAAAGGCGTCGAAATCGGCGTGCGAGCGCCAGCGGTCGATGGTCAGGTAGGAACCGTCCCCGCCGCGGAGCAATTGGGTGCCTTGATAGCCGTCGGTGCGCGCGAACAGCTGCGCCCAGGCGCCGGCCGAAGCATAGGTCGTCTCGAACGCGGCCTGTGCCTCTTCCCGCACCTCGTATCGCCAGATCAGCGCGATCATGGCCCAATCGAGCCCTCGAGCTCAGTCGCGCTCGACGCAGAGCGCGATGCCCATGCCGCCGCCGATGCAGAGCGTGGCGAGGCCCTTCTTCGCGTCGCGCCGCTGCATCTCGTAGATCAGGGTGGTGAGGACGCGCGCGCCGGAGGCGCCGATCGGATGGCCGATCGCGATCGCGCCGCCATTGACGTTGACCTTGTCGGCGTCCCAGCCGAGCTCCTTGCCGACCGCGAGCGCCTGCGCCGCGAACGCCTCATTGGCCTCGATCAGGTCGAGATCGCCGATCGTCCAGCCGGCCTTTTCCAGCGCGCGGCGGCTCGCCGGGACCGGGCCGATGCCCATGATCGAGGGGTCGACGCCGGCCGACGCCCAGGAGGCGACCCGGGCGAGGATCGGGGCGCCGCGGCGCTCCGCTTCCTCGCGGCTCATCAGCACCAGAGCGGCGGCGCCGTCATTGAGTCCCGAGGCGTTGGCGGCGGTGACCGTGCCGTCCTTCTTGAACGCGGGCTTGAGCGCGGCGAGGCTCGCCTGCTCGACGCCGTCGCGGATATATTCGTCGGTATCGACCACGGTCTCGCCCTTACGGCTCTTGACCGTGACCGCCGCGATCTCGTCCTTGAAGCGGCCCGCGGCGCGCGCCGCCGATGCCTTGTTCTGCGATCCCGTCGCGAACGCATCCTGATCGTCGCGGGTGACCTGATATTGCTCGGCCAGATTCTCGGCCGTGATCCCCATATGATATTGATTGAAGACGTCGGTGAGGCCGTCCTTGATCATCGTGTCGACGAGTTCGACCGAGCCCATCTTGGTGCCCCCGCGCAGCTGCTGCGCGTGCGAAGAAAGGCTCATGCTTTCCTGGCCGCCGGCGACGACGATGGCGGCATCGCCGGTCTGGATCGCCTGGCTGGCGAGTGCGACCGCGCGCAGGCCCGAGCCGCAGACCTGGTTGATGCCCCAGGCCGGGACCTCCTTGGGAATGCCTGCGGCCATCGAGGCCTGTCGGGCCGGATTCTGGCCCTGGGCGGCGGTCAGCACCTGGCCCAGGATCACTTCCGACACCTCGTCCGGCGCGACTCCGGCCTGGTCGAGCGCGGCGATGATGGCGGCGCGGCCGAGCTCGTGGGCGGGAGTGGCGGCGAAGGCGCCGAGAAAGGCGCCGACCGGGGTGCGTTTGGCGGCGGTGATGACGACGTCGGTCATGGCGAGTCTCCGATGGGCTGGATTTGGCGCGGGGCCTAGCAGCTTGGCCGGTCGCGCGAAAGCCAGGCGGCGAGCGGCTCCCACAATACCTCCCGGGCGCGCGAGCCGACCACCATGCCGACATGACCCTGGCCGAGCGCGCGCTGCGTGCCGCTCCGGATCGCGCTGCCCTGGGGCACGATCCGGTCGCCGGTGGAGACGATGTTGAGGACCGGGATGTCGAGCACCCCCGGATCGATCGTTTCGCCGCCGACAATCCAGCGCCCCGTGCCGGGCAGGTCGGCAGCGAACATGTCCTCGAACAGCTCGCGCGCCGCCGCGGCGGTGAGCGGCGGGCCGTCATTGGCCCAGTCTTCGAGCGTCACGAACGTGCGCGCCTCCGCCCCTTCGAGCGCGGCAAAGGCGGCGAACTTGACAACGGTCCGCGCCGGATCGAGATTCCAGAAGGCGCTTTGCAGCACCTCCATCGGCAGCACGCCGAGCGCCTCCGCCGCGGCGCGCGAGCCCGCCCAGAGCGTGGCGAGATCGGCGCGGGCATCGTCGGGAAAGCCGGCGAAATGCCAGGGGGCGGCGATCGTCGCGAGGCCGCGCGCCGACGCCAGCTGCGCGGCGGCGGCGGCCATCGTCCCGCCCAGGCAATAGCCGACCAGATCGGCGGGCTCGCCGGCCGCTGCGACCAGCGGCAGCAGGATCTGCTCGACATGGCCGGCGACCGAGAGCGCACCGCGGCCCGGATCGGGCCAGCCCCAGTCGAGCAGCAGGACGCGGTGCCCCTGCGTCGCGAGCCAGCGCAGCAGCGAACGTTCGGCGCTGAGGTCGAGGATGTTGGGCGGATTGATCAGCGACGGCACGAACAGCACCGGGGTACCGGCGCCGCCATAATCGCGCAGGCTCGCGCCGCGAATGGTGGCGAGCGCCGGCACCGGCGCCGCGGCCGGCTCGCGCGGCCATTCCTGATAGCGCCGCAGCCCCGCCAGCGCCTGCTTCATCAACGCCGGATTTGCTGCGCTTTGCCGGTGCAGCATAGAGAGGAACAGCGGCAGCGGCCGGGGTCTGTGTTGCAGTGCACCAAACTTTGGTGCTAGAGCCGATGCCTCGGCTTTTGAGGAATTGTCCATGGCGACGCCCCGGTCGGATGACGATGTGGTCATCATTAAGAAATATGCGAACCGGCGGCTCTACGATACCGAAAGCTCAACCTACATCACGCTCGAGCGGCTTGCTCAGATGGTGCGCCAGAAGCGGCAGTTCAAAGTCGTCGACGCCAAGACCGGCGAGGACATCACCCGCGGCGTGCTGGCGCAGATCATCATGGAGGAGGAAGCCCGCGGCACCAATATGCTGCCGGTCAATTTCCTGCGCCAGCTGATCTCGATGTACGGCGATTCGATGCAGTCGGTCGTGCCGCAATATCTCGAGGCCTCGCTCGACCAGCTGCAGCGCAATCAGAGCCAGTTCCGCGAGGCGATGGCGGGCGCGCTTGCCGCCAATCCGTTCGCCGAGATTGCGCGCCGCAACATGGAAATGTTCACCGCCGCCTCCGCGGCCCGCGGCACCCCGGACGATGCGGAAAAACCCGTCGCCGACGACACCCGTGCCGAACTTGCGGCGCTCCGCGCCCAGCTCTCGGATCTGCAGAAGAAGCTCGACAGCCTCGGCAGCTAGGGTCCGGACCCCAGGCCCGCCTTATTCCGGTCTCACGAACCTCAAGGTCATCCGGTCGCTTTCGCCGATCGCGAGATAACGCGCGCGGTCCTGGTCGCCGAGCGTGAGCGTGGGCGGCAGCGTCCACACGCCCTGCGGCCAATCGGCGGTATCATTCGGATTGGCGTTGACCTCCGATGCGCCGACGAAGCGGAAGCCGGCCGCTTCGGCGAGCCGGCGCACGGTCGAGACCTTGACATAGCCGCTGGTCCGCTCGCGCGCGCTGTCGGCGCTCTCGGGCAGGCGGTGATCGACGATGCCGAGCGTGCCGCCGGGCCGGAGCATCGCGAACATCTGGCGGAACGCCTCCTCGGCATAAGGCTCGTTGTCGCGCTGATAGCCCATCTGCCAATTGTGGACGTTGCGGAAGGTCAGGACGACATCGGCGCTGCCGTCGGGAACGCGGGTCTCTTCGGGCGCGAAGGCGGGAAAGGCGGCGAGCCGCGCGGTGCCGTAAAGTTCGACATTGGCCTCCATCAGCCGGCGGATGCCGCGATGGCCGTTGGCGCCCATCCCCGCGGCATAATAAGTGCCGCCGCCGCGGCGCAGATAGGGGATCAGGATTTCGCTGTACCAGCCGCCGCCCGGCCAGATCTCGACGACAGTGTCGTCGGGCTCGACGCCGAAGAACTGGAGCGTCTCGAGCGGATGGCGGTAGCCGTCGCGTGCGGCGTTGGCGGCGGTCCGGGTCGGCGCCTGGATCGCCGCGCTGAGCGCCTGATGCGCGACGGCGTGGCCGGCATGGTCGTGCTCTTGGGCGGCGAGGGCGCCCGTACCGGCGATCCCGATCGCGACGCTGACGAGCAGCAGGGCCTGGCGGATCATCTTGCTCTCCCTAGATAGGTGATGCGCGAGCCATGGCGGAGTGACGGTGACGGTGCAAGAATGGATGTGGGCCGCCGATGGTGCCGCGCTGGCGGTCGCGCTGATCACGGGCGTCGCCGATTGGCGCCGTACCCACCGCCGCGCTCATATCGACGATATCGGCTGGGTGCCGTGGCGCGGCCTCCAGGTGACCGCGTTCTTCGCGGCCGTCCTGTTCCTGATTCTGGCGCTGAAGGGTTGAGCCGACGCGATCAGGCTCGGCTCCGATCGCAATAAGCCTCGATCCTGTAACCGTCGGGATCGATGACGAAAGCGGCATAATATCCCTCGCCATAATCGGGGCGAGGCCCGGTCGGCCGTTGTCGTTTCCGCCCTTCTCGAGCGCGGCCGCATGAAACAGATCCACTGCCTTTTGCGTCGGCGCGGTGAGGCAGATGTGCAAACCCGAATGCTCATCGGGTGGGACAGGGTGCTTGGCTGCGAGAATCCACAGCGCCACCCCGTCCCGCCCATAGCCGAGCGAGGAGGAATCATGGCTGAGACGGGCATAGCCAAGCGGCTCAAGGGCGGCATCGTAGAATCGCCTGGATCGGTCGATGTCATGCACGCCGATTGAGATATGGTCGATCATAAGCGTCTCCTGCGGTGATTCGATAATGCGCTGCACGGCTTCGCCGCTTGGGAAAAATTGCTATTCTTGACGCATGACGATCGTATCGCAGCTCATTGCCTCGGGGACAGGCTGGCGCGCAGAGAACATCGTCTGCAGCGCCGGTCCGCAGGACAGGCCGTTCGAGGAGCGGCACGACACCGTCTGCATCGCCGTCGTGCTCGAGGGCTCCTTCCAGTACCGCTCCTCGCGGGGCGCCGCCCTGCTTGCGCCGGGAGATCTTTTGCTTGGGGAGGTCGGGCAATGTTTCGAGTGCGGTCATGAGCATGCGGCGGGCGATCGATGTCTTTCGTTCCATTTCGCGCCTGCCTATTTCGAGGCGGTGATCGCCGGCGTGCCGGGCGTGCGGCGGATGTCCTTCGATCGTCCGCGGTTGACGCCGCGGGCGGCGCTCGTGTCTCTGGTCGCGGAAGTCGAAGCCGCGGGTGGGGACGGCGACGGCGAGGCTCTTGAAGAGCTGGCGCTGCGGCTTGCCGGGGCGTCAGCCGCGATCGGCGAAAGCGCGCCGGCCGCGCGAGCGCCCAGCCGGCGCGAGGAGCGGTGGGTGACGGATGCGCTGCGTCAGATCGAGGCGCAGGCGCACGAGCCGCTGGCGCTCGCCGATCTCGCGCGTGAGGCGTCGATGAGCCCATACCATTTTCTGCGCACATTCCGATCGCTTGTCGGCATGACCCCGCACCAGTTCGTGTTGCGCACGCGCCTGCATCGCGCGGCGGTGCGCCTGCGCAGGACCGGTGACAGCGTTTCCACGATCGCCTTCGAGGCCGGCTTCAACGACCTCTCGACGTTCAACCGTCGCTTCCGGCGCATGATGGGGGCGAGCCCCACCGTCTACCGTTGTCAGAGGCAGGCCTCGAGATAGGGCTGGTCGAAGCCGAACATCTTGGCTTTCTCGAGCGTGTAGGGGCGCAGGCCCATGCAGCGATATTCGCCGACGATCTTCCCGTCGGGCGTCTCGTCGAGATATTCGAACTTGAACAATTCCTGGGTGACGATGACGTCGCCCTCCATGCCGATCACCTCGGTGACGTTGGTGCAGCGGCGCGAGCCGTCGCGGAGGCGCTTCACCTGGACGATCAGGTCGACCGAATCGGCGATCTGACGCGAGATCGCTTCCTTCGGCACCTTGATGTCCGACATCATCACCATGTTTTCCATTCGGGCGAGGCATTCGCGCGGGGAGTTGGAGTGGAGCGTCGCCATCGAGCCGTCATGGCCGGTGTTCATCGCGGCGAGCAGGTCGAAGCACTCGCTGCCGCGAATTTCGCCGAGGATGATGCGGTCGGGGCGCATACGCAGCGCGTTGATGACGAGGTCGCGGATGGTGATCGCGCCCTGGCCCTCGAGATTGGGCGGACGGGTCTCGAGCGGCAGCCAGTGCGGCTGCTGCAGCCGGAGCTCGGCCGCGTCCTCGATCGTGATCACGCGCTCGCCCGGGTCGATCAGCTTCGACAAAGCGTTGAGCATCGTCGTCTTGCCCGAGCCGGTGCCGCCCGAAATGATGATGTTCATCCGGCTCGCGCCGGCGATCTTGAGCACGGTCGCCATCTTCTCGCTGAGCGACCCCCAGGTCCGCATCATGTCGACGGTGATCGGCTTTTCCGAGAATTTGCGAATCGAGATGGCGGTGCCGCGCAGACTGAGCGGCGGAATGATGACGTTGACGCGGCTGCCGTCCTGGAGACGGGCGTCGGCGAGCGGCGTGGTCTGGTCGACGCGGCGGCCGACCTTGTTGACGATCCGCTGGGCGATCTGGAGCAGATGCTCCTCGTCGCGGAACTGGATCTGGGCGACCTCGAGCTTGCCCTTCTTTTCGATGTAGGTCTGGTTCGGGCCGTTGACCATGATGTCGCTGACATCGGGGTCGTTGATCAGCTCCTCGAGCGGGCCAAGGCCGAGCAGCTCGTCGACCAGCACCTTTTCGAGCGCGAACTGCTCGCGCCGGTTGAGATTGATCTTCAGCTCGGCGAGCACCTCGCCGATGATCGGCCGGAATTCCTCGGCGAGCTCGTCCTTCGACAGGGTCGCGGCGGCTTCCGGGTCGACGCGCTCGAGCAGACGCGGCAGCACCTGCTCCTTGATGCGGTGGATCGCCGCCTCGAAGCCTTCGCCTCGTGAGGAGGCCTGATCGCCGCTCTGCGCCTGGCGATCGGCAAGGCGCGCCATCGCGTCGCTGTTGCGGTCGCCGGTCGGCGGAGTCGTGACCTCTTTGAGGACCTCGTCCTCCTCGAGAGAGTCCGGATCGATCGGCGGGAACTGGCTGCCGCCCTCGCCCGGACTGTTCAGCACCGGGCCCTTCATCGGCTTGGCAACGCCGAAATTCGGGCGCCCGCCCGATCCGTTACCCGTGCCGTTCCGTCGTCCAAATGCGCTCATGCGTCACGAACCTCGCCTGGATGCGTCGATATTCCCTGTGTGCAACTGGTGAATAGGCCGGAAACTTTGACAATTGCCTAACCGCATCCAATGGCCCGTCGATGTTCGGCTCCTCCGCCCGATCCGCTCTGATCCTGGCCCTGTGCGGCTTTGCGACGCTGACCATCGGCGACGCTTTGGTGAAGACGATGGCGGGCCAGTGGCCGGGCAGCGCGGTCGCGGCGCTCCGCTACACCGCGGGCGCGGCCGGGCTCGCGGCGCTGGTGGCGGTGACCGAGGGTCGGCGCGGCTTTCGCGTGCCGCGGCCCTGGCTGCAATTCGGCCGGGGCGCCGGGGTCGGGATCGCCACGATCTGCTTCTTCCTCGGGGTGATGGCGATGCCGCTCGCCGACGCCACCGCGATCCAGTTCACCAGCCCGATGATCACCGGCATCCTGTCCGCGATCCTGCTCGGCGAACGCGCACCGCGCGCGGTCTGGGGCGCGACCGCGCTGGCCTTTGCCGGCGTGCTCGTCGTGCTGCGGCCCAACCTTCTCGCGCTGGGCGCCACCGCGCTCTATCCGGTGGCCGCGGCGTTCGGCATGGCCTGCCTGATGATCTGCAACCGCAAGGCCGCGGGCGCGGCATCGCCGATCGCGATGCAATTTCTGGCGGCGCTGATGGCGGCGCCGCTCCTGGTCGCGGCCGCGGTCCTGCTCGCGCTGAGCGGCGCGCCGCAATTCCAGGTGCCGATGCCGGCGGCGAGCGTCGTCATCAAGTGCCTGATCGTCGCCGTCACCGCGTCAACCGGGCACATCCTGATCTATATCGCCGTCGTGCGCCTCTCGGCGGCGGTGGTGGCGCCGATGACGTATGTCCAGCTGCTGGTCGCCGCACTGCTGAGCTGGGCGGTGTTCCAGACCGCGCCCGATCTGTCGACAATGGCCGGCGCCGCTTTGATCGTCGCCGGCGGCCTCTGGCTGTGGCGCTCGCAGAAGGAGCCGGAAGTCGCCGAAACGCCGGATTAATCCCCGGCCTTCTCCGCCAGCACGGTCAGGCCCTTGTCGTTCACTTCGGCGAAGCCGCCTTCGATCGCGATCCGCTCGGGCTCGCCGCCCTGGGTCTTGTAGACCGCGAGCTCGCCGTTGCGGATCGTCGACATCACCGGCGCGTGGCCGGCGAGAACCCCGAAATCACCCTCGGTCCCCGGGACGACGACCATATGGACCTCCTCGGAGCGGACGAGCCGCTCCGGCGTGACCAGCTCGAAATGGAGGTCGGCCACGGCTCAGGCTTCCTGCGCGAGCTGCTCGGCGCGGGCGACCGCTTCCTCGATGCCGCCGACCATGTAGAAAGCGGCTTCGGGGAGATGGTCATATTCGCCGTTCACGACCGCCTTGAAGCTGGCGACGGTGTCCTCGATCGCGACGAACTTGCCGGGAATGCCGGTGAAGACTTCGGCGACGTGGAACGGCTGCGACAGGAAGCGCTGGATCTTGCGCGCGCGGCTGACGGTGAGCTTATCCTCCTCCGACAGCTCGTCCATGCCGAGGATGGCGATGATGTCCTGCAAACTCTTGTAGCGCTGCAGCACCTCCTGGACGGCGCGGGCGGTCTCGTAATGCTCCTGGCCGACGGTGCGCGGCTCGAGCACCCGGCTCGAGGAATCGAGCGGATCGACCGCCGGATAGATGCCGAGCTCGGAGATCGCGCGGCTGAGCACGGTGGTCGCGTCGAGGTGGGCGAAGCTCGTCGCGGGCGCCGGGTCGGTAAGGTCGTCGGCCGGGACGTAGATCGCCTGCACCGAGGTGATCGAGCCCTTGTTGGTCGAAGTGATCCGCTCCTGCAGCTGGCCCATGTCGGTGGCGAGGGTCGGCTGATAGCCCACCGCCGAAGGGATGCGGCCGAGCAGCGCCGATACTTCCGAGCCCGCCTGGGTGAAGCGGAAGATGTTGTCGACGAAGAACAGCACGTCCTGGCCTTCCTGGTCGCGGAAATATTCGGCGAGGGTGAGGCCGGAGAGCGCGACCCGGGCGCGAGCGCCCGGCGGCTCGTTCATCTGGCCGTAGACCAAAGCGACCTTCGAGCCTTCGGAGATCGCATTGCCCTCGGCATCCTTGGCGATCACGCCGGCGTCGAGGAATTCGTGATAGAGATCGTTGCCCTCGCGGGTGCGTTCGCCGACCCCGGCGAACACCGACGTGCCGCCATGGCCCTTGGCGATGTTGTTGATCAGCTCCTGGATCAGCACCGTCTTGCCGACGCCGGCGCCGCCGAACAGGCCGATCTTGCCGCCCTTGGCATAAGGCGCGAGCAGGTCGATCACCTTGATCCCGGTGACCAGGATCGAGGATTCGGTCGACTGCTCGACGAAGGCCGGAGCCTCGGCGTGGATCGGCGCCGAAAGGTCGCTGCCGATCGGGCCGCGCTCGTCGATCGGCTCGCCGACCACGTTCATGATGCGGCCGAGCGTCTTCGGGCCGACCGGCACCCGGATCTGCGATCCGGTGTCCTTGACCTCCTGGCCGCGGGTCAGTCCCTCGGTCGAATCCATCGCGATGGTGCGGACCGTGCTCTCGCCGAGATGCTGCGCGACCTCGAGGACGAGGCGCTGGCCGCCATTGTCGGTCTCGAGCGCGGAGAGGATCTCGGGCAGCTCGCCGTCGAAGGTGACGTCGACGACGGCGCCGATCACCTGGCTGACGCGGCCGACGATGTTGGTGCCGGCGGCGGGCGCGGACCTCTTCTTGGTCTTGGGCTCGAGCATTCCTTGTTCTTCCTTCTCGTTCCCCGGCGAAGGCCGGGGTCCAGCTATGGTTCTGGGTCCCGGCCTGCGCCGGGACACGCCAAATGTTTCAGTTCAATTCGGTCCCACGTCTTCGTCGCTGCAGCGGGTGCGGCCGTCGATCCAGACCCACTCGCCCTCGGCGCGCTGCAGGATCGCGGTCTGCGCGGCCCAGCGGCCGTCGGCGCCCTGCAGCTCGTAGCGGCAGTTGAACTGGATCGAGCCCTCTTCGGCGCGGGTGCAGCTGACATTGCGGGTCGCGGCGCGGTGGTCGGGGCAGGCCGCGGCCATCGCGGCGTTGAACTGGGCGGCGGTCGGGGCGCCGGCCTGCGCCGCCGTGGCGAGCGCGATCGCAGCAAAGATGATTTTCATAACGCTTCCGCTCCTGAGATGATCTCGATCAGCTCCTTGGTAATAGCGGCTTGGCGGGTGCGATTATACTGGATGGTGAGACGGTTGATCATGTCTCCCGCATTCCTCGTCGCATTGTCCATCGCGGTCATCCGGCTGCCCTGTTCGGATGCGGCATTTTCGAGCATCGCCCGGAAGATCTGGACCGCGATGTTGCGCGGCAGCAGCTCGGCGAGAATCTCGTCCTCGTCGGGCTCGTATTCGATCGCGGCGGGAATGCCGGTCTCGGTGCGGCTTTCGCCTTCGACCGGGGGCACCGGGATGATCTGCTGGCCGACCGGCTCCTGGACCAGCGCCGAGCGGAAGCGGGCGTAGAACAGATGGACGACGTCTATGCCGTCGGTAATGTAGCGATCGACGATGTCGTTGGCGATTTCCTGGGCGTCGGCGAAGCTGACCTGCTTGATCGCGCTGGTGTCGTGCTGGTGGATGATCTGCTTTGGGAACAGCCGCTGGATCACCGCCCGGCCCTTGCGGCCGACGAGATAGAAATAGACGCTCTTGCCTTCGCGGATCAGATCGTCGGCCTGTTTGCGCGCCGCGCGGACGATATTGGCGTTGAACGCGCCGGCAAGCCCGCGATCGGAGGTGCAGACGATCAGCAAATGGGTCTGATCCTTGCCGGTGCCGGCGAGCAGCTTCGGGCTTTGCGGTCCGACCGCGACCTTGCCGGCCAGGCTCGCCATCACCCCTGCCATCCGCTCGGAATAAGGACGCGCCGCCTCGGCCGCCTGCTGCGCGCGGCGCAGCTTGGCGGCGGCGACCATCTTCATCGCCTTGGTGATCTTCTGGGTCGACTTGACCGAGGAGATCCGATTCTTGAGCGCCTTGAGGCTGGCCATCTATCCCTCTGTCGTTCCCCGGCGGAGGCCGGGGTCCAGCCTGGGTCCCGGCCTGCGCCGGGACCCAGGATCAAGCAAAAGTCTTCACGAAATCGCCGACGACCGCCTTGAGCGCGTTGGCGGTGTCGTCATCGAGTGTCCTGGTCTCGCGGATCGTCGAAAGGATCTCGGCATGGTCGTTGCGCATGTGGCTCAGCAACGCGCTCTCGAAGCGGGTCACCGCCTCGGTCGGAATGCCGTCGATGAAGCCGTTGACGCCGGCGAAGATCGAGACGACCTGCTCCTCGACCGGCATCGGGCTGAACTGCGGCTGCTTGAGCAGTTCGGTCAGCCGGGCGCCGCGATTGAGCAGACGCTGGGTCGACGCGTCGAGGTCCGATCCGAACTGGGCGAGGGCGGCCATCTCGCGATATTGGGCGAGCTCGAGCTTGATCGAGCCGGCGACCTTCTTCATCGCCTTGGTCTGCGCCGCCGATCCGACCCGGCTGACCGAGAGGCCGACGTTGATCGCCGGGCGGATGCCCTGGAAGAACAGGTCGGTCTCGAGGAAGATCTGGCCGTCGGTGATCGAGATGACGTTGGTCGGAATGTAGGCGGAAACGTCGCCGGCCTGGGTCTCGATGATCGGCAAAGCGGTCAGCGAGCCGTTGCCGTTGGCGTCGTTCATCTTGGCCGCGCGCTCGAGCAGGCGGCTATGGAGATAGAAGACGTCGCCGGGATAGGCTTCGCGGCCCGGCGGGCGGCGCAGCAGCAGCGACATCTGGCGATAGGCGACCGCCTGCTTGGACAGATCGTCATAAACGATCACCGCGTGCATGCCGTTGTCGCGGAAATATTCGCCCATCGTGCAGCCGGTATAAGGCGCGAGGAACTGGAGCGGGGCCGGCTCCGACGCGGTCGCGGCGACCACGATCGAATAGTCCATCGCGCCATTCTCTTCGAGGGTGCGGACGATCTGGGCGACGGTCGAGCGCTTCTGGCCGACGGCGACATAGATGCAATAGAGCTTCTGGCTCTCGTCGTCGCCCTGGTTGGCGGCGCGCTGGTTGATGAACGTGTCGATCGCCACCGCCGACTTGCCGGTCTGGCGGTCGCCGATGATCAGCTCGCGCTGGCCGCGGCCGATCGGGACCAGCGCGTCGAGCGCCTTGAGGCCGGTCTGGACCGGCTCATGCACCGACTTGCGCGGGATGATGCCGGGCGCCTTGACCTCGACGCGCTTGCGGTTTTCGGGGCGCTCGGCACCCTCGATCGGGCCCTTGCCGTCGATCGGATTGCCGAGGCCGTCGACGACGCGGCCGAGCAGGCCCTTGCCGACCGGCACGTCGACGATCGTCTGGGTCCGCTTGACCGTCGAGCCTTCGGTGATCGCGGCATCCGAGCCGAAGATCACGATGCCGACATTGTCCGCCTCGAGGTTCAGCGCCATGCCCTTGATGCCGCCCTCGAACTCGACCATCTCGCCCGCCTGGACGTTGTCGAGGCCATGGGCGCGGGCGATGCCGTCGCCGACCGACAGCACGGTGCCGACTTCCGAAACCTGGGCGTCGGTGCCGAAATTGGCGATCTGGTCGCGGATGACCTTGGAGATTTCAGCGGCGCGGATGTCCATTTTCAGCCTTTCATCGCCAAAGCGAGACTATTGAGCTTGGTGCGGATCGAGCCGTCGATCATCTGGCTGCCGATCTTGACGACGAGGCCGCCGAGGATGGCGGGATCGACGTTGAGATCGACCGCGATGTCGCGGCCCATGCGGGTGCGGAGATTCGCCTTGATCGCGTCGACCTGGGAGTCGTCGAGCGGCCGGGCGGAGGTGATTTCGGCGGTGATCTCGCCGCGGTGGCGCGCCGCCAGCAGGGTGAAGGCGCGAATGACGTTGCCGAGCTCCCCGAGCCGGCGGTTCTGCGCGAGCACGCCGATGAAGTTCGTCGTCAGCGGATCGAGCCCAAGCGCGGCGGCGGTCGCGGCGGCGGCCTTCACCTTGTCGTCGCGGCCGATCAGCGGGCTCGCGGTGAGCGCCCGGAAATCGTCCGAATCGGCAAGCGCCTGGCGCAACGCGGCGAGGCTCGCGGCGACCGCGTCGAGCTGTTTCTGGTCGCGCGCAAGCTCGAACAAAGCGAGGGCATAGCGCCCCGCCAGGCTTGCCTGAATGCCGCCGGAAATATCCACGCGCGATTGAACTCCTGGATCGGATTTTGGCCCCATGCGCACGTGGAGCACGAGCGCGCTCCCGCAGGGTCGCGGGCGCCGTAGCAGGCGCTTTGCTGCGATGCAAGATGGGGTTGGCCGCCCCGCGCGAAGCGGCTAGCGTGACCGCGGAAAGCGAGGCCGGCCATGGCAATCCGGGACTGGTTCAAGCGCGATCGCCGGCCTTCGGCGCAGCCGCGCGCAGCCGCCGACCGGCGCTTCCACGGCGATCGTAGCCGGATGTTCGACCTCGACAAGACGGCGCGGCTCCAGCAGCTCTTCGCGATGCCGCGCGAGCAGCGCGACGGCGGCTGGAGCGACGCCTTTTTCGACGCCACCTGGTGCGGCTCGATCGCGCTCGCCGAGCCCCAGACGTTTCATGGGCCCGACGGCTTTCCTTATCTCCGGCTCGACATCCCCCGCTCCGACACACGATTCGATTCGCAATGCCTGGCCAATCTCGCCGCCGATTGCATCCGGGTGAATTGCGGGGCGGCCTTCTTCGCCAGCCCGGATGCACCGGCGGAAGCAGCCGAATTCGTACTGTCGATGGGCCTGCTCGACAGCCTGCTCCGCTACGATTCGCCCGACGGCGACCCGATCGACGTCGAGGAAGCGCGCGGTCCCCAGGACGAGACTGTGTTCGACGTCGAGCAGGGGCGATGGAGCCAGACGCTGACCACCCGCGAGGCGCATCAGGTCCTGATCGGCACGCCGTCCTCGGATTATCTTCCGCCGCCGCAGGCGCAGTCGCTCCATCGCCATCTCACCGAGCTCTGGGGGATGGAGGATCCGCGCGTCGGGCTGATCGTCGATCTGCACATGCGGCCGCACCGCAGCCTGGTGATCGGGCGCAAGCGCAGCGACTTTCCCGAAGGTGCCCCGATCGACGACATGGTACGGGCCCTGACCTGGCACCTCAGCCCGGGGCGGATGCTGATGCTGGTGCCCGAACAGGGATCGGTCGACGGCATGGTCCCGCTCAGGGAGTTGTTCGAGGGGCGTTGAGCTTTTTTTGGCCCGACCGGCGCCTCCGGCTTTGACAGCAAGGTTCGGGACGCATCCTCGATCACTCTCCGGCAAAAGGCTGGAAACCATCGAGGAAAGAGCAATGGCCTACAGAATCGAAGGATTGGCGCCGGAACGGTTCGCGAGCTTGTTCGGCATGGCGGACGACGCGCTGGCCGAGCACAACGCCGTGCGGGTCACGGCGGACACACCAAGCCACTTCCCATGCCGGATCTCGCTCGAGGATGCTGCCCCTGGCGAGCAGGTGATCCTGCTCAATCATGTCTCGCACGACGTCGCCGGGCCGTTCCGCACCGCTTTCGCCATCTACGTGCGCGAGGGCGTCGAGGCAGCCAGCTTCACCGATCGCGCGCCGCCGATGCTCGACGGCCGGACGATCGGCCTGCGCGGCTTCGACGGCGAGGGCATGCTGCGCGGCGCGCTGCTGGCGATGCCCGGCGAGGCCGATGCGAAGATCCGGGCGCTGCTCGCGCAGCCCGAGATCGCCACTATCCACGCGCACAACGCGGCTCATGGCTGCTTCCTGGCGCGGATCGAAAGGAACTGACCATGGCAAGTCTTGCAACCACGCTCGGCCGCAATAGATCAGCGGCAGTGAACGATGTCCCCACCGTTACGGCCGACGAGGCCTGGGCGGCCTTCGAGCGGCGCGACCGCGCCTGGGACGGCCGGCTGGTCGGCGGAGTCAAGACCACCGGCATCTATTGCCGCCCGTCCTGCCCGGCGCGCCGTCCGAAGCGCGAGAATGTCGAATTCTTCCCCGACGGCGCGGCGGCGCGTGCCGCCGGCTACCGTGCCTGCCTGCGCTGCCAGCCCGACGAGGTCAATCGCGAGGAGGTGGCGCTGGAACGGGCTTATGCGGTGCTCGCCGCGGCGGAGGAAGCGCCGTCGCTCGACGCGCTGGCCGCGGCGACCGGCTATTCGCCGCACCATTTCCATCGCCTGTTCAAGCGCGCGACGGGAGTCACGCCGGCAGCTTATTATCGCAGCCTGCGGGCGCGGCGGGCCCAAGCGGCGCTCGCCGAGAATGGCCGGATCACCGATGCGATCTACGACGCCGGCTATTCCGGGCCGGCGCGCTTCTACGCCGACGCCAAAAGCCGGCTCGGCATGACTCCGTCGGCATGGCGCGACGGCGGGCGCGGCGAGACGATTCGCTGGGCGACCGCCAGGACCGATCTCGGCACGATGCTGGTCGCGGCGACCGACAAGGGGATTTGCCGGCTGTCGTTCGACGAGGATGACGCCGCGCTCCATCGCCGCTTCCCCAATGCCGAAATCGAGCCCGGCGGCGCGGCGATGGCCGACCTGGTTCGCCGCACCGTCGCCGCGGTCAACGCGCCCGAAAAGCCGCACGACCTTCCGCTCGACGTCCGCGGCACCGCCTTCCAGGAGGCGGTGTGGCAGGAGCTGACCCGGATCCCGGCCGGAGAAACGCGCAGCTATGCGCAGATCGCCGCCGCGGTCGGCCGGCCCGCGGCGGTGCGCGCGGCAGGATCGGCGAATGGCGCCAACAATGTCGCCGTCCTGATCCCCTGCCACCGCGTCATCCGCACCGACGGATCTCCCGGCGGCTATGCCTACGGCCTCGCGCGCAAGGCGCGGCTGCTCGAGCGGGAGCGGCGGAAGGCCTAGTTGGGATTGGTGGGCGTCGGCGCTGGCGGGTTGGCTGCCAATCTTTGCTGCAGACGCGCCAGCATGTCCGCCGCCGATTCGTGCCGTTCGTCGCCGGCGGTCCGATGCCATTCCCGGAGGGCCTCGCGTCGGCGGCGCTGGCGTTCGGTCTCGTTGGCGTGCGACGAGCGGAACGCGACCGGGCGAATGATTGCGATCGCGTCGGGGATCATGTCGCGCTGCTCGAAATCGATGGCGACTTTGAAGCGCAGCTCGTCGTCGCCCGGTGCCAGCTCCATGGCGGTATAGAGCGCCGCCTGCGCCGGCTCCGGAGGCACGACCCGCTGCGCTCGATAGCTGTCGTAATAGGCCTCCAGGATAAGCGGGTCATTGGGCGTCAGCTGGTTGGCCCGGACGATGAGCTGGCGGGCCGCATTCCAGGCGGCGGCGTCGGTCGCGCCGGCGGTTCCCAGTGCCTCGATCCGCAGAAACGCCTGGTTCATCAATGCCCGGCCGCTTCGTGGGTCTGCGCGGATCCAGCGCTCGGCCGCCGTTGAGGCGGCCTCGCGGTTGCCGGCCAGGCGCTCGACTTCGGTGAGCAAACCCAGTGCGAACGGATCGTCGGGGAAGGCCGCGGCGCGGGAGCGCACGTCGCGCGCGAAATCGGCGATTTCGCGATGCGAGATCGCACCCTGGGAGAACCGAAGCTCATATTCGATCAGAGCCTGTTCCGCAGGTCGGAGGGTTCGAACGGTGACATCGCCGACCGGAAGCTCCCTGAACGGCAGCCGAAGCACCTCGAAGCGGCCGCGTCCCGCATAGTCGTACAGTTCCGAATTCAGGCGTCCGAGATTGCCGAACGCGCGGGTCGCCGCGTCGCGGTTGGGCACGCCTTGATTGATCGCGTTCAGATAGAGCTGGAGCTGTTGGCGACGTTCGCGATCGTCGAACGTTCGGCGGACCAATAGCCAGCCTTCGGCATAGAGCAGATCGATCTCGGGCACGTCGCCATAGCTCTGTGCCGACAGCAGCCTGTCGACGGGCAGCCACCGCCCAAGCTGGAAGGACTCGAAGCGGTGCTCGGCGGGCCATCCCACTTCGACAACATTGTTCGCGAGGAAACGGGTCTCTCCCCAGAATTCGGCGAAGCCCTCCACATACCAGGCGGGATAGGTGGCCGGAAAATATTGGAACATGAAATGGTGAGTATATTCATGAAGCAGCACGTTCTCGGAATCGATGTGCCGGCTGGCGTCGATCCGCAGGACTCCCACCAGCAATTGTCCCCGAGCCTCGCGCACATAATAGCCGGCGACGCCCCGGCTCCCGGCCATTCCCTCGACCGCGCCGATCGAGGGGAGCAGGAAAACCCGAAGCCGATTCGGCGCATTTGGCGCGGGCGTGTTGTGATAAGTTCGAAGGACGTAGTTGAACTTCTCCAGCTTCTCGGCGAACTGGCGAAGCCGTGCTTCAGTATCTTCGCCGTAGACCAGGAAGTGGGCGGTGCGTATTTCCCGCCATTCTGCTTGCGCCGCGGTCGCGAACAATAGCCCGGCCAACACCAACAGCTTGCGCAACATGATCATATCCTTGTCTGGGTGCCGCCGAATAAAGCGGCGGCGCGCCGAGCGCAATGTCAACCGGACGGCTGTCCGCGGTCGTGCTCGCAGGCATAGACCAGCCGCTCGTTGGGCAGGCGCGGCAGGATGGCGCCGATCTCGCGCTGCTGGTCGGCCAGAATGGTGCGTTCTTCAGCGTCGGGGGTGCAGGCCTTGACGTCGACGTCGCGGCGGAGCGCGCGCACCCGACCCATCGTCGCGCTGTCGAGCAGGTAGCGGGTGACGACATATTCGCCGCTCGCCGGCCGGAATTCGAGCACCGAGACCGCCTGCTCGGCGCCGGGGACGAGGATCCGGGTCCAGACCTCGCCGTTGCGGGCATATTGGGTGCGCCGGTTGACGCAGCCGGCCGCGGTCCATTCGAGTGGCACCGGATCGGTCGAGGACATCGTGACCCGGCTGCGCTCGGCCACCAGCCGGCAGGTGTTGCGGCCGGCGAACCGCGTCGGCGGCGGCGTCGCCGCGACCTGATTCTCGACGGGCTGCACGAGCTGCGATTCCCAGCCCGGCCGCGACAGGAAGGCGACAACCGCCCCGATCAGCAGCAGCGCGCCGCTCGCGGCGAGGATCATCGCCGGCTTCTGCCGGTTCTTCATCCAGAAGATGCCTGCCGCGCCGAAATCGACCAAAGCGAGCGCCAGCAGCAGGATGGCGATGGCGAGCCGATTCTCGCGCATGTCCTGGATCCGTGCCAGGTTCCGTTCGCGCACCTGACTCTCGCGCAGGGCGCGTTCGGCCTCACGGGTGCGGGCCTCGTCCGCGGTCCGTTCCTGGTCCTGGCGGAGCCGGTCGGCCATGCTGACGCAGTCGGTGGCGATCGCCTGAAACGGCTGACGCGCCTCGCGCAGGAAGGCGGTGAGCTCGCGATTGCCGACGGCGAAGGCGAACGGCGCGTCGCCATTCTCGTTGCGGGTGATCAGGGTGTTGACGCCGAGCACCCGCCCGCATTGGTCGAGCAGCGGCCCGCCGCTATGGCCGCGCGCGATATTGGCGGTATGGAGCAAAGTGGTGATGCCGTTGATCGGCCGGACGTTGGAGAAGATGCCGACCGAGCGCGTCGGCGGCAGCGGCGTGATATAATCCTCCGACGAGCGCGCGGTGGCGAGATCGACATTGCCCGGATAGCCCAGAGCGGCGATCGGCGCGCCGTCTTCGAGCGGGCCGACATAGAGCGGCAGCGGCGGGAACACGCCCTCCGCGACTTCGAGCAAGGCGAGGTCGCGCGCCGGATCGACGGCGACGATGCGGGCGCGATAGGAGCGGCTGCCTTCGGAAGGCACGACCCCGACCACGACCGTCTTGTCGTCCTCGGCGGCGCTGGCGACGACGTGGGCGTTGGTGACGATCCGGTTGGGCGCGACCGCAAAGCCGCTGCCATGGCCGAAGCCGGCGACCTCGCCATCCTCGAACGCGATCACGACGACCCGCACCACTCCGCGCCCGGCCGCGGAGATATCGTCGGCGCGCGCCGGCGCGGCAAACGCCATCAACAGGGCCAGCAAGAGCAGGAATCGGTGCGTCATGGTTGCCCCGAGCTTTAGTGGAGCAGGCCGGAGCCGGTCTAGGGGCCTGAAGCGACGGGATAGAGTTAGGTTGTTTCCCTGCGAAGGCCGGGATCCAGCTCATCGGAAGTTGTACTGGACCCCGGCCTACGCCGGGGAACGGCTGTCGCCGCATATCGGGACTGAGAGCGAAATGCGTGATTTCAGAATCACACATTCCGCTCTAGGTGTTTGTTTTCGCATCGTTATTGCGGGAAACCTGTTCCCACTTTTCCGCACGATGCTCTAGAGGAAGGAATAAGGATCGACGTCGACGGCGACGCGCACGCCGCGCGGCCATTCGAGAGTGCCGAGCCAGGTGCGGATGATGTCCTGCACCGGCACCGCGCGCGCGGCGTGGACCAGCAGGCGCAGGCGGTGGCGGCCGCGGAGCATCGCGAGCGGCGCCGGCGCCGGTCCGAACACCGCCATATTTTCCCGGGCCGGCGCGGCGCGGCCGATCATCCGCGCCGCCGCCGCCGCCTCGGCTTCGTTTTCCGAGGAGACGATGATCGCGGCGAGGCGGCCGAACGGCGGCATTCCGGCGGCGCGGCGCGCCTCGGTCTCCGCGGCGTAGAAACCCTCGGCATCGCCGCCGACCAGCGCCTGGATCACCGGCGCGCCGGGATCATGGGTCTGGACCAGGACGCGGCCGGGCTTGTCCCCGCGGCCGGCGCGGCCCGATACCTGCTGGATCTGCTGGAAGCTGCGCTCGGCCGCGCGCAGATCGCCGCCGGAAAGGCCGAGGTCGGCGTCGACCACCCCGACCAGGGTGAGGTTGGGGAAATGATAGCCCTTGGTGACCAATTGGGTGCCGATGACGATGTCGATCTCGCCGGCTTCCATCCGGGCGACGAATTCGGCGGCCTTGGCCGGCGACCAGATCGTGTCCGAGGTGACGATCGCGGCGCGCGCGTCGGGGAACAGCGCCTGGACCTCGTCGGCGATCCGCTCGACGCCGGGGCCGCAGGCGACCAGGCTGTCCTCCTCCTTGCATTCGGGGCAGGCCCGCGGCGCCGGCATGACATGGCCGCAATGGTGGCAGGCGAGCCGCCGGGTGAAGCGGTGCTCGACCATCCAGGCGGTGCAATTGGGGCATTGGAAGCGATAGCCGCAATGGCGGCATAAGGTGAGCGGCGCGTAGCCGCGGCGGTTGAGGAACAGCAAGGACTGCTGCTCGGCGTCGAGATTCTCCTCGAGCGCGCGGACCAGAGCGGGCGCGAGCCAGCGGCCGCGGGCAGGGGGATCGGCGATGAGATCGAGCGCGGCGAGATCGGGCAGCCGCGCGCCGCCATAACGGTCAGGGAGCTTGAGCTCGCGATAGATGCCGGTCTCGACCATGTGCCGGGTCTCGAGCGCCGGCGTCGCCGAAGCGAGGATCACCGGCACCTCCTCGAGCTTGCCGCGCATCACCGCGACGTCGCGGGCATGATATTGGACGCCGTCCTCCTGCTTGAAGCTCGCTTCGTGCGCCTCGTCGACGACGATCAGGCCGAGCCGGGCATAAGGCAGGAACAAGGCCGAGCGCGCGCCGACCACGACCCGCGCCTCGCCGCTGGCGATCGCCCGCCAGGCGCGGCGACGCTGCGACTGGCGCAGCCCCGAATGCCAGGCGACCGGCTCGGCGCCGAAGCGCGCGGCGAAGCGCTTGAGGAACGGCTCGGTCAGCGCGATCTCGGGCAATAGCACCAGGCTCTGGCGGCTCTGGCGCAGCGCCGCGGCGATCGCTTCGAAATAGACTTCGGTCTTGCCCGAGCCGGTGACGCCGTCGAGCAGAAAAGGCGCGAACCGCCGGGCATCGACCACGTCGCGCAGCGCGTCCGCCGCCGCGGCCTGGGCCGCTTCGAACGCGGGCGGCGCATGGTCGGGATCGGGGAGCGGGAAGGGATCGTCGATCGCGACCTCGACCGCCTCGATCGCGCCCGCCCTGACCAGGCCGCGGATCACCCCGTCGGAAACGCCGCCGATGATCGCCAGCTCGCGGATCAGCCCCATGCGCTCGCCGATCCGCTCCAGCGCCTGCATCCGTTGCGGCGTCAGACGCTCCGGGACATGGCCGGTGGCGCGATATTCGGTGACGATTCGCGCGCCGTCCAGCGCGCTCGACGAGGGCAGCGCCATCCGCAGCACCGCGGCCGGCGGCGCGAGATAATAATCCGCGGTCCATTCGATCAGCCGCCTGAGCGGCGCGCCGAGCGGCGGCAGGTCGTAGGCGTGGACCAAGGGGCGCAGCCGATTGTCGCCGACCTCCTCGGTCTGCAGCCGGTCGGGCTCCCAGACCACGCCGACCAGCTGCCGCGGCCCCAGCGGCGCGACCACGATCGAGCCCGGCTCGACCGCCATGCCCTGCGGCACCCGATAATCGAGCGGGCCCAAAGCGGCGTTGAGCAGGATCAGGCGGGCGCGGGACATGTGGCGCCTAGATCGAGTCTCGGACGGGGAAACGCAACCGCGGCGTCGCATCAATGGGATTTCGGCGTTCCCGGCGCTTTGCTAAGAGGTTCCGTCGTTCGACAGCTATGGGGGTAGGTCATGAGATGGAAACCGATTGCGCTCGGTCTTTCGATAGCGGCGTCGTCACTCGCCGCCGCGCAGGAGCCGGGCGACTGGGTCCTTTCCCGCTGGCGCGGGAGCACCCAATATTTCCCCGGCGTGGTCCAAAGCCGGCATGGCGACGTGGTCAACGTTCGCTTCGACGATGGCACCGTTTCGCAAGTCCCGGTCAGCCAGATCCGACCCTATGACTGGCGGGTGGGGACGGCTGTCGAATGTCGCTGGACGGATGGTCGGTGGTACGCGGCGGTCATCACCGCGATGGGCGACGATGCGGTCTCGCTCGACGTTCTGTATGAGGATGGGGACCGGCAGCACACCGCTACCGGCAACTGCCGGTCGACCCAGTAGGACTCACGCCAGCGCGGCGAATCGGCAGTTAGGCCGAAGACCGGCGCGAGGCCCGCAATGATGAAGACCAGGCCAGCCGTTGCCGGCTGGCAAGCGGGAATAGCGCATGCCCAAGATCGATCTCGCCGCCGTGCCAAAGCGCCTGGGCACGGGTTATCCGCCGCCGTTCGACGAGCCCTGTGCCGAACGCGTGCGGCAGCGGTTGGGCGATGCCGGCGGGCTCAGTGATTTCGGGATCAATCTCATGCGCCTGCCGCCAGGCAATTGGTCGAGCCAGCGTCACTGGCATTCGGCCGAAGACGAATTCGTCCATGTGCTCGAAGGCGAGTTGATGCTGGTCGAAGATGAGGGTGAGACATTGCTGCGCGCCGGCGATTGCGCGGCCTTTCCCAAAGGCTCCGGCAATGGCCATCATCTGATCAACAGATCCGGCGCGACGGCGATCTATCTCGAGATCGGGTCGCGTTCGCCCGCCGACGTCACCGTCTGCTCCGACATCGACATGATGAGCGCCAACGCCGATGGCCGGTTCGTGCGCAAGGACGGCACGCGCTTTTCCGAACCCTGACGATATCCGGCGGGTTCCGGCGGCGGCGCCGCCGCCCGCAGCCTTAGGTTGTCAGCCCTTTGCGCCGGCCCTCGACATCGACCGCGGCCTGGACGGACAGCAGACGCTCTTCGCTCGCGATCGCCAGGTCCAGCGGCCTTGCCGCGAGCTATTGCATGCAAGGAGAGCGCGACAAACATCTCTCGGTCACGAGGAGCTTGCTGAAAATGCGGGTGATTTCACCGCTCCAGCAGGCGGGGCGACGCTTGGCGAACCCATTCGACCGCGCAACTGGCCAGGAAGGTCCGGTGACCGGGGCCGTCTCGACGGCGAGCAGCGCAATCACCGAGCCGGCGGTTGCCATCCATCGGCCATTTCGTCCAGCCAGGGCCGGAGCCGGGTTTCTGCCCGTTTCAACTGGCGCATGACCTGAATCTCACTCGCGCCGCGCGCGGTGAGGACCGCGCGTATTTCACTCTTGGCCGTTTCCCAGCCAATTGCTTGCTCACGCAACGCTCCGAGCAGGCGGTAGGCGCTGGCCTGACCCTCGGCATTGCGCGCGAACATGCAATCCTGCGGGCTAAAGCAAGCTGTGATCAGGCTTTTCCAGTCGTCCTTGGCCGACGGCTCCGGATCAGCCGAAGCGAGAAGCTTCTTCTGCATCGATTCCTCCCCGGAAGCGAACCTGACGCGGTTGGCGCGGAGAGTCCAGCCCAACCCCGTAGTATTACGGTATCGGTCTTTGGGGTTAGGCGGGTGCCGACCGTTGTTGGCCGATTGCGGATGGTCAGCTTTCGGCGGCTTTCAACCCAAAGCTGATGTTAGGGCATTGCGGGCCCCGTGCGCGCCGCTGGTGTCCACAACAAGTGGAAACGAAGTCGGCCGCGAGGGTCGCGAGCGCGACTTTCAGAAACCTCTCATCCGTGTCCCGCCACGACATTCCCACCGCACGCTCAGCAATGGGTCGACAAGGTTAGTACGAGCGCGGCGAGTTCGTGCACACCTTGCTCAATGGATGGTCATACCGCGCGAAGTTGCCAAAAATGACTAAAGAGCTAACTTACCGGCAAATTGGGGGACGGGTGAGTTATGGACGTGCTTCTCAAATACGAAGGCCGTTTGGCTAACGAACATGAACTAGACTTCTATGACGCTGCGCGGGCACTAACCGGGTTTCAACGATCGCTCGCGCTGACAACGCATCTCGTCGTCAACGGCGAGATTATCACCCAAGCCCCCTCACTAAAAAATGCCCGGATCATCGTTTCCACGCCGAGGCCCGGTTCGTGGGAATTAGTGGCAACCGTTGTAGGAGTCGCGTGGGCTGCGGGTACGGCAACTAAGGAAACGCCGTTGGGCCATCTACTCTATTCAGTATATGATTTCGTTATTTCGCAGACGCTTGGCTTCCCAGTTGACTACAACAAAAGCCTCTTCCAACAGTATAATGATGATATGAAGCGGAAGGGCATATCGCCCGCCAAATTAGATGCGTTGAGTGAGAAAATCGAGTCAAGTCTCGCTGACATACATCGGCCCATTGTCGCCTCCAAGACAGCTGACCGGGCCGATTTATATGCGGGGGCGCGACCAAAAATCCGCCTTGGTCGAGAGTTTAGTCCTTTGACCTACGAATATATTAAGCAATTTGAAGTCGACGACGATCAATCGTTCAATGAAGGTGTGGTCTCAAGCTATAATATAAACACCTACAAAGGCCGACTCTTCGTGTTTGACGAGGAACGCCCGATTGGTTTCGAGCTAGAAGATGACGCTCGAACCAGGAGTAACATCAATCTAATCACGAGCAGCTTGCGATCAAATGCCATCGAGCGCGGTGATCGGAAAGGCGCAATTCGTTTAACGGGCCGTAATGTCACCACGTCGACCGGTCG
>Ga0187894_10001319_pt1 | contig 32086 bp, 40 predicted proteins | sample GBC1701081metaG_FD_136650 | JGI IMG/M metagenome (GOLD analysis project Ga0187894, IMG submission 136650) | White microbial mat communities from a lava cave in the Kipuka Kanohina Cave System on the Island of Hawaii, USA - GBC170108-1 metaG ...
CGGTTCCTCTCTCGGAGACCCGTCGAGGGCCGGTTCCTCTCTCGGAGACCCGTCGAGGGCCTCACCAGACGTACGGGTCCGACCCCATTCTTACACGCCAACCCATGACCAACCAGCGCACAAGGCGCAGAACCAGGAGAACGGCCATGACCGCCGCGATCAAGAACGAGTACGACACGCTCACTACCGACCTCCGTCGGGTCACCGACGGAGGGCGCACGCCGAGGCACTACCACGAGAGGTGGCTGCGTAGGCGTGGGCTGCTCCCGAGACCGGGCGGAGGGAAGATCGAGAAGTTCCGACGCATCGCGCGGTACAGGACGGTCACGACGGAGGACATCCTCCGCGACCACATGCCGCGGATCGCGGAGAGCGAGTACCACTACTATCGCTGGAACGTCGGCATCCTGCTCTGCACCTACTGCGGAGAGCGTCTCACCAGGGACAGCCGCACGGAGGACCACGTCATCCCCAGATGTCGAGGAGGAGGTCTGCTCGGGCGCGACAACCTTGAGCCCGCATGTCAGCCGTGCAACCTCGCCAAGGGGGATCTCAGCCTGCTGTGCTTTCTCCTCTCTCGACGCGAGACGACGGCACGGGGTGTATAGCCGTGCAACCTCGCCAAGGGGAATCTAAGCCTGCTGTGCTTTCTCCTCTCTCGACGCGAGACGGCACGGGGTGTATAGTCGACGTGGTGGACGACGGCGCGCCATTCGACCGCTACCTTGAGGCCGTGTTCGGCGAGCGCGCCGCGTCGTTCAGCGGAGACCTCCGCGATCTCCTGCGTCAGCTGTGGGCCGAGGGAGTCAAGCACGGGCGCCAAGCGGAGCGCTTGGAGGCCGTGAATCGACACGTCAGGAACAACCGGGTGATCGGGATCGATCCGGGCTCCGGCTTCGGCCCGTTTTTCATCGCGACGCGCGACGGGAGCACGTTCCGCACGCGACAGGAAGCCATGCTGCACGAGTACGAGGTCGAGGTGGCGAAGATGGCTATAGCCTCGCCCGAGACGGAGTCGTCCCGATGGAACGAGTACAGGCCGACCTCGCCGAGCTCGCATCTATCCTCGACGCGGGACAGATCGAGCCGCTGAGGAACACGGATCCTCCGAGGGGCCGTGTCCGCGAGCAGCTGTCGCACTTCACTCCCCACGTGTGGATCTTCCCATTCGACCTGCACCCGGACCCTTCCGCGCCCATCGAGGTGTACCGTAACGGAATTCTGCAGATGATCGGCGGAGACTGTCGGATCGTTCGTGTCGGCACGCGGCGCAAGCTCTCGGCGGTCGTCTTCGACGATCCCCTGCCGTCGAAGGACGTCGTGCTGGTCCTCTGTCACGCGGAGGTTCCCGGCTCGTGAACATCCTGTCGATCATACTGGGACGCCATCGACGAGTTCCAGGACATCCGTGACGGACAGCGTCGCCGATCCGGGCACGGTGACGAGGCTTGAATCTGCGGTGGCGATGGTTATCGTGCTGTCCCCGTCCATGGCCTCGTATACCCGGCTTGACGAGCGGGCCGGGTCGCGGTACAAGGACTGCACGATGTTCCGTCGACAACAGCGGCAACAGCCCTAGCCGCTCGGGAGGAGTCCCGGGCGGCACCTCAGCGTGCAGCCGGGACTCCGGAACGTCAGCCATCGCAGACGCCCCCGTACGACCCGTCGCACGGACAGTGGGGCGTAGGTCAGCGGTAGACCGCCGGGCTCTGGTCCCGGATGTGCGGGTTCGACTCCTGCCGCCCCAGCCACTCGGGCGTAGCTCAAATGGCGGAGCGCCGGCCTTTGGATCCGGAGGTTAGAGGTTCGATCCCTCTCGCCCGAACCATCACCAGTCGCGTCCGCGACGGTCCCTCTTGCCTCCACCACCTCCGTCGCGGCGTCCACCGCCGCCCCGGCCCTTGTCTTCCGCGTGGTCGATCCTGACCGTGCGACCATCCATCGTGATCGTCGCGGCAGCGACCGCCTGTGCCGCGTCCTCCTCGCTCGCGAACGTCACGAACCCGAAGCCTCGAGACTTCCCCGTCTCCCGGTCGGTGATGACCTTCGCGTCCTCCACCGCACCGAAATGTGACATGGCCGCCGAGAGGTCGGAGTCGTCCGCGCTCCAGGGAAGGCCGCCGCAGAATACTTTCTTGGACATCTTCTCTTGCTTTCCGAGGCCCGGCGGGTCCGGGCCGTTCCTGCCTTATAGGCATACTGGACTCAAACTGCAACCGTCTCGGTCAACAGTCCTCGTCCGGTTCCTGCTTCGCCGGGGCCGCGGCGGTCACGTCCCGGTCGTGCCTTGCTGAACATGCCCGCGGCGCGGCGGAAGTAAGCATCTCCCTGTTGGTCGGGATAGAGGGGGATTTTGTGGGCGAGCCCGATCACCTGTTCACCGAGAAGTATACCCGTTTGAGTCCAGCATACCTACGCAGGCCACGGGTATAAGGGAGGATGGCCGACGAGAACGTCCCTCCCCTCCGCCTGCACCCCGTAGTCTTCCTGGACACCGAGACCTCCGGCCTCGTCCCGACGATCTCCGAGATCCTGGAGATCGCGATAGTGGCCCTCGACGGCACCGTCCTGCTCGACACGAAGGTGCGGCCCGTCCGGCTCGACGAGAGCCGGGCCGCGGACCCGGAGGGCACGCAGAAGGCCCTGGAGATCAACGGCTACGCGAAGCATCCCGAGTTGTGGGAGGGCGCGCCGACCTTCGCGGAGATCGCAGCCAAGGTCGTCGAGGCGCTGGAGCACAAGATCATCGTCGGGCAGAACCCGAAGTTCGACCGGGACTTCGTGGTCGACGGTCTTGAGCGAGCGGGCGTGCCGGAAGCCTACAAGAAGGTGCGACGGCACGCCATCGACACCACGACCCTGGCATGGGAGCATCTCGTCCCGTGCGGGCTCGATCACCTCAACCTCACCGCCGAGTGCCAGTTCCTGGGCGTGCCTCTCGACAGGTCCGAGAGGCACGGGGCCCTGCCCGATGCCATGGCAGCGAGGGCGGTGTACCTGATGACGCTGCGCGCCACGGAGGAACAGCGGTTCGCGTGGCGCGAGAGAGCACGCCGGGTCGGGCTCGTCGCCGAGGCGCAGTGATCCAGCGCGTCGTGTCATTCCTCCGTGCTCTCGGTCTTGAGGTCGAGGAGACGAACGAAGTCCGGGACGACTCCTTCGTTCCCGGCGTGTGGTTGAGCCGTGGGCGAGTGATCGTGAACGTCGACGTGGCCCACGTGGGGGACGTCCTTCACGAGGCCGGCCATCTGGCGATCATTCCCTCGACCATGCGTCAGCTCGTGCGACCAGGCGAGCTGCCGGGAACGGACTTGGAGAGGGCCATCGAGGAGTACATGGCCACGCACGTCCTCGCCGACGATCTCGGACGCGAGGACCCGACGTTCAGGGCCATCCTGCAGATGGGCGACTGCGAGGCGACGGCATGGGCCTATGCCGCATGTCGCGAAATCGGCATCTTGCCCCAGATCCTGTTCGCGGAACGGGGAAACGGGACGGTTCCTTACGACGGCTTCGGGGCGTCGATCTGGGAGGCATTAGACGCGCGTGCGTACTTCGGGATCAACGGACTCCAGGCAGCCGGGTACTGCACGGTGCGCGATTTCCCGAGAATGCGGCGCTGGCTGGCACCCTAAATGACGCGGAGATGCCTTGCGGCACGGGGATGTCCGCTCTCGATGCGGCCGCCCTCCCTGTCGCTGGAGAGGCACACGTGATCGTTCCAACTCGGTCGCGACGATGTGGCTCTTCCCGGAGGCAGGCAACTCCCACCATGTGGATCACGGTCATCGGTGATCCAGGATGGACGGGCCGTCCTCTTGTACGGGCGGCGCCGCGCCCTTACACGCGATCCCGTGGAGATGCTCCGCCAGCCGGCTCAGGGCATGCCAGTCCCACGACGGGGACCGGGCATCGCCGATCCTGGGCGCGATCTGTTCCAGGACGGGCGCCGGAAAGCGCTCGATGCCCACGTGAGCCCCCACGAGGGCTCCCGCCATGGCCGCGGTCGTGTCGGTGTCTCCCCCGGCGGACACGGCCAGCTCGATGGCCTTCCAGATGTCCGTGGGATGGGCCATCAGGCAGTAGAGGCTCCACAGCACCGAGGTCCGCGCCCACGGGCTGATGCCGTCCCACGACTTGTCGTCGTCGTCCCGGACCCAGGAGAACACGTCGTCGCGCTCGTCGGGTCCGCCGGGGAGGCGTCTCTCAAGCCTTCGTCCGTCGAACACCCTGGAGGCCAGGTCCTCGACGTCGACGGCGAAGTCTCGACTGCTGCGAGACACGAACTTGGCCAGCCACATCCACCAGCCCAGCTCGTGCGGGCCGCTCGTGGCCTTGCTGGCATTCAGGCACATCGCCGTCGCGGCGGCGATGGCCACGGAGCCCGCCACGGACATCTCGGCCTGGTGCGTGATCACGGCCTGGTCGACCGCGTCGCGGACCAGGGCGTCCACGTCGTTCCATCGGAGCAGCCCTATCGGGCTCGCCCGCATCGCGGCCCCGTTCCCGGCTGCCGGAGGAGGGATGCCGGCCTCGCGCCACGGGGTTCCTCTCAGCAGACGCATGGCCGCGAGCTTGGTGGTGCGTCCGTAGCCGACGACGAGGTCCTGCGCGAATGCCCTGGCGACTCTCGCGGCGAAGTCCTCGGGAGAGAAGGTTCCCTCGTCGACGATGGAGAGCGCGAGCTCTCGCGTCAGCTGCGTGTCGTCCGTGTACTGCCCGAACGGGGCCCCGCCGTGGTGACTCCTGTCGGCCGCGAAGTCTGCCGGGCGGACGAAGTATCTCGCATAGTCGCGCGCCTCCGCGGCCGGACGCCGCTCGGCCCACGCACCGACGACGTCTCCCAGGGCGCAGCCAAGGATGCAGCCCTTGAACTGCTCGACGCGAGGCGTCGATTTCTCGTTGCCCTCTCCTTCCTTGGCACAGATCTCGCGAATGCTCATGGCTCCTCCGCGAGCAGCAGGTCGAGGAGGCCGCCACTCAGGTCCTCGTGGTCGGTGTCCTCGTCCCCCCAATCCTCGTCGATTCTGCGGGCGGCCAGGCCGAGGTATCTCTCGGAGAGGTCGATGCCAACGTAGTTCCTTCCTAGCGCCAGCGCGACCATGCCGGTGGTCCCCGATCCCGAGAACGGATCGAGCACCGTACATGGTGCCGGATCGTGCGGCGGACACGGGCACGACGGCTGCCAGCCCACGGTCATCCTGATCTTGGTGTCGTTGAGAGGTGAAGACGACTGTCCACGCTTGTGGCTTCCGTCGCCGTCGAGATCGCCAGGTATGCCCTTGCTGACCATGGTGTCGCTACGCCAGTCTCGACCTCCGCTCGTCTCGACGACGCGACGCCAAGGAGCACCGCATGTCGGACAGCAGCCCTTGTCCGATGTGCCGGCGAGGATGCAGGTTCTTGGCAAGTCGGGAGGGAACGTGGCGAAGTGTGCCTCGGGATACGGGACGGTGGTCATGCTCCAGACCGTCCGCTTGTTGCGACCCCGGGGATCTCCATCGATGTCTGGTTCCTCGCGTGCCGTACCCGACCACGTGTGCTCGGGCAGGAGAGACCCCGGCCGTCGACGCTTGTGCCCGTCTGGCCGCCTCTGCGGTCGCATCGTGTGTGGCTCGCGGATCGCGTCCAGGTCGTAGTAGTAGTGCGCGGCCTTGGACAGATGGAACACGTACTCGTGCGCGCGCGTGCAGCGATCCTCAACACTCTCGGGCAAGCAGTTGGCCTTGCTGTTGTGGGTCAGGATTCCTGACGCTAAGGCAAATAGGTGCGGCTCCTCGACCAATCCGATATCCCAGAACTTGCGGGCGCGAGATTTCCGAATGGTCACGATCTCACCGTCTGCCTTGCTGTTCCAGTGCTCTCCCCGTGTTATCTTGAGATCGCCTCCCCACCCAGGAAATTTTTTGCCTTCCATCATGTGTTGCTGTCTTCGCAAACGGAGAGACCACCCGAGGCGAGCCGCGACCGTGCGTAAGTCTGCCGCGAGTCTATCGTTTTGGCAAAAATCAAGTTTCCATCGGGAGTTTACTTCCTCCCGATGGCTGTCTCCGGCGAGATATCCTCGCATGAGGGCTTCAAGGAAATTGTCATTGCGTCTCCAGCAGCGTGGATCAAGGTGCTTGTGTTTGGCGGTATTGCCCCGCAGGTATTGGTCCAGGATCCCGAGAAGCGCGGGACTACGCAAGTTGATTGTGCATCCGTTTTCAGAGGTTTGATGACGAGTGCACGTGCTCCCGTACGCTTGAGCGATAGCGACAAGTCTCGTGAATCTTTCGTGTTCTTCTGTGTGGCTAGCGATCTGGATGACAGCGCCATCGTCTCCCTTACTGCCATCCGCAAGATAGGTCCCGACAAACCATCCGATCAATTCGTCAGGGAGTAACGTGGGTTGTTCTGGATCAAGGGGCTCAGGGAGCCGACAGACCTCGACCACGTCACCTACGCGGAGGCCCTCGGCCGTTACAAGTCCTCGTTTGGTAGGCCATTCGTGTCCGGGCGTGCACCCGACGCGCTCGCCATTCCTAAATTGGATCTCAAAAGTACTTTCAGGGCGTTGGGTCTCGGACCAGCCAAGTACTTGTACCCACTTCGTCCCGTTCCACAACTGGACGTCAGCAGGATTGAGACGTACGAGTTCGTGGATCGTCATGGGTCCCTCGGAGTGTTTTCGGCGGGCATACACGCGGGTACCTCCGCTTAGACACCACACCACGTCGTTCCGCAGGAACCAGCCGTCCGAGCGCAACGCGAACGCCACCATCCACGGGATCCCGACGAGGTCCTTCTCCTTGAGTCCAGGGACCCGGTTCCGGTCCCTGGAAGGACCCCCCGTGGGCGACCGCTTCCAGTGTTCCGGGTCCTGCGCCATGCGACGCTCATCGTCTCGGCCCGTCCTTCCTCTCGAGTAGCTGTCTCCCAGGTTGAGCCACAGGGTGCCGTCCTCCCTGAGGACCCTCCAGACCTCGCGGAACACCTCGACGAGATGCTCGACGTACATCTCCGGTGTGGGCTCTAGCCCGAGATGCCCGCGCCAGTCCCCGTCTCCCCACGTGGTCTCGGTCACCTCGTACTCTCTGAGGCCCCAGTACGGTGGCGAGGTCACGACGCAGTGGACTGACTCCGACGGCATGAGACGGAGTGCCTCGCGGCAGTCCGCACCGTAGTGCAGCATGGCCATGGGAGACTTGTCGCCGACCGGACGGCGCAGAACGACTGGAGGGATCATCGTTCTTGATCCTCCTGTTCCGCGATTCGGACGTCGAGCGGCGCGGGTGGCCGGCCGGCGTGATGGACGGAAGGCGCCCATCGTCCGGTGCGACGCTCGGCTCGGCGACCCAGCGTCCGCCACGCGCGTCGCGCTCGGGCGACGCGCGTGGAGTTACATCCGGCGGACGGCGTCGGGGACTCCCATGTGGGCCCGTTGTCCTGCTGGCGCTTCTCCCCTCTTCGATGATTCGGCCCGCTGCTCACGACGCCTCCGGGAACCTGTAAAGGGCGGACGGTCTTCCTCTGTCCTGCATCCCCGCCACCGCCCCGACCTCCTCGACGCGTCCGTCCTCGATCATGCGTCGGAACCGCTTGGAGAAGTTGGAGGAGTCCTGGGGGATCCCCTTGACGATCTCGTGAACGCGTCGGAAATCGTTCATCGTGAATTCCGCGGGGAGCAGAGCGCGTGCGATGCGGGGGTCATAGTCGATCTTGCCTCGGACGCGTTCCGCCGCGACGCGGAGCACCTGTGCGTGGTCGAAGGCAAGGACGATCTGCAGGGCCTCGGAGTCGTCGTCCAGCGCGTCCGTGCTTCGTACGGGGGCCCAGAGTGCCCTGGCGGCGTCGTCCCCCGCGCGAACGCGGGGAGCGACGTCCATCCCCACGAGAGCGTAATAGACGACCGAGATCACGCGGCCCCGGGGATCCCGGTCCGGCGTCCCGAACGTGTAGAGCTGCTCGAGGAACACGTCGTCGCGTTCGACGTCCAGGTCCGTTTCTTCACGGAGCTCCCGCGCGGCCGCGGCGTCGAGGGACTCTCCCTGCGTTGCGCCCTCTCGATAGCCCTCGCCCACGTCGACGAACCCGCCAGGAAGCGCGTACTGTCCCTTGAACGGGGCGTCTCCCCGCTCGATCAGCAGCACGTCCAGCTCTCCCCTGCGAGATATCGTGAAGATCACGATGTCGACTGTGACGGCCGGGAGCGGATACTTGTAGGAGTGCTTTCCCATCCTCCCCCAGACTACCCCGGCCGACCATCCTGGTCGCGGTACAGGCGGTGCGTTCCGACGTACCACGCGACCTGCGGAGGCACGTGTCGCCGCCAGGATTCGAGTCCCTGACGAATCATGTTGCGGACGTGAGAGGCCCTGATCGCCTGGATCGGGATGTCGATGAACCCGAACTCGCGCTCGATCTCGGCGACGTGGTGCCACTGCGGGAACTCGGCTCGGATGTCGGGTCCGATGGCGAACCGGATCTCCGCCGCGCCCTGGCCGAGGTCCTGTCCCCAGCCTCTCTGAATCGTGCGGAGGAGGTCGTAGGTGTAGATCGGAGCAGCCTGCTCCCGGAGCATGTCCATCTCGACCGTGAGGACCTGGACCGACGACTCGCGTGAGAGACTCGGGAGACCGTTGACGACGAGATCCTGCACTCCCAGCCTCGCCATGTTGTACCTGTGGTGGAACGGCAGCAGGTCGTGCTTCAGCGCGTGAGCGGCAGAGGGAACCACGAGGACGTTGTTGAACCCGGCATGCTCGATGATCCACCGGATGATGTCCTGGTGGTGCCTGCCGAACGGGTTGAAGCTCCCGCCGTAGACCGCGATGCGCCTGCTCATGCGTGCTCCTCACCGTAGTGCTGCAGACGGCCCGCGACCATCTCCTCTCGGTGGAACGGCATCGGAGTCCACGCGGGGTTCCTGAAGGCGGGCGGCGGAGGGTCGCGATAGATCCCCAGAAGCCACCGGACGCCGTCCACGATCCTGGTCATCGCATCCTCATCGAGTACAGCTTGCGGCCGCGGTGAAAGAGCACCCTGCTCCCGTCCTTCACGAGACGCATGTCGTCGCCCACCACGGGGTCCTCGACGACCTTGACCGACGCGGATCCCATGCGCGCCGAGAACACCTCGATCCGCTCGTCGTCGACGCACACGCAGATCCCGGAGTCGAGCGTCACGAAGTTGAGGTCGCCCGATCCCTCGACCTCGCGGACGTCGTAGCTCGCGAAGTCCTGGTCGAACCTGAAGACGAATCTTCGATACGATCCACCGCGGGCGGCCGCGACCATGAGCACTCGACCTTCGAGCTTGGCCTGGACGACCTTGTGTCCCTTGATCTCCGGCACGGAGACCTGGTAGCTCGCGCCAGGCCGCGGGAACAGCGTGGCGTGGGGCTCGCCTAGGAGGCTCTGGACGACCACTCCGTCGTAGAGCCTGGAGGCGTGCTGGAGCACGTTGGCGGCCAGGCGGGCGGAGGCGAGGACCCTGTTCGCCGCCTCCACGAACTCGATCTCGTGGACCTTGTCGTCGCAGCGCACGTAGATCCTCCCGTCGTGCGCGGCCAGCTCGTCGCAGCGCAGGGTTACGTCCAGGGCGACGCCCGCGGTCGCGTCCCACAGCGCCAGCATCCCGTCCCGCCTCGACGCGACGATCACGTGACCGTTGCGGGGCGTGCCGCCGAAGACGACAGGCCCGAACCCGTCAGCGGCACGCCTGCCGTCGACGTAGACCGTCGATCCGGCGTGCACCGCGATCCTGGCGCCGACGTAGACCACGCGACGTACGTCCTCGCCCCACTCGGCGATCTCGTGGATCTCGATGCCGTCCGAGCTGACGACGGCCCGCACGACGGGCCTCACCACGATGGTCCCGTGGACGTCGGCGGGCGGGGGCACGCGCTTCCCATCTTCCAGGACAGCCCTGTACCAGTCCCTGTAGCCCTGCGGGATCACGTCGAGCGGGTAGCACACCTTCGGGACGGAGACGTCGGGACAGAAGACCGAGATGCCGCCTTTCATTCTCTCCTCCAGCCCGTGCACGGTCGGGTGCTTCCCCTTGTAGGGATGGATCCCCACGAGCAGCTGGAACGAGACGATCGCGAAGCTGAACCAGTCGGACATCTCCGTGAAGTCCCCGAGCGGCGTCCTCCAGTCGCGGACGGATGGCATGATGGCCGTCGCGGGGAAGTGGGTCGTCTGGTAGCTGTCGACGTCGATGAAGTAGACGGCGGAGAAGTCCCTGCTCACGAGGAAGTTCATCTCATTGAGGTCGACGATCAGGACTCCCGCGCGGTGGATCTCCTCGACCCCGACCTGCATCCGCCTGACCAGATTGACGGCGGTGTCGTGCGTGAGGCCCTCGCGCTCGCGGAACGAGCGAGGAAAGAGCTGGCACAGCACCCACGTGTCCTTCACGAACCTGAACGTGTGGCCGACGTGCTCGCGCGCTCGTCCGCTCTTGAAGACCAGCTTGTCGGGACGGATCACGTCGCCGTCGCGAATCTCCGCGAGTTCCTGGACCTTCCCGGCCGGGATCGCCTTCGCGGGATCGTGGTAGAGCTTGTAGCCGGTCCCGCCCACGGCGAACACCTTGCCCTCGCCGCCCTCGGCGACGAAGTTGGCCTGCGTGAGGGAGACGTCGCCCTCTCCCTGGACGAACACCTTCACGCGGGAGACCTCTCTGCCCTGTAGGCGGCCACGCATGCTTGGCACGCGTGGCCGAGATGGTGCTCCGTGATCTCGACCTCAAGATCCCAGGCGACCTGACGCCCGCACAGGGCAGGCGTGTCTGCGCCGCCGCCGGGCTTGCGACCGACGTCGGTCAGGCGACGGATGTGCCACGGAGATGTGCCGGTGGCCCACACGGTCTCGCAGAAGCTGAACGTCATTGGTCGCTCCGTCCGAGCACGGCCGCACCAGCGAACGGGTCGGTGCCGTCCCTGGAGAAGATCGTCCACCTGTTGAGGTCCTCCGCGGCCCCCGGATAGTCGGCCGTACACGGCCACCAGTTTCCGTAGCCTGGGACGCACGGACCGAGGTCTGGGCGTAGCACGGCGTACCCCCCCTTCTCTTGGCACTCGACGACTCCCGGCCAATTCCCGGTCCACTTGGCCTTCTGCGGATCGTGATCCTCGCATCCGCACGAGATCCACTGGCCTCCGCACGTCGAGCAACGCTCGACGTCGCAGCCCGGATCGTGCACGTGTCCCGGCGCAGCTCCGCAGTCTGGGCAGTGCCGGACGGTGCTCACGGCGTCTCCGTCCAGATGGCCGCTGCCGAGAAGTCGTCCGCGTGCTGCCACCTGCGCTCGGCGCAGAACTTGGTCAGGAACTTGTGGCATCTGCGCTTGAGGAATGCCCCGGCGAAGCCCTTGATGTCGAGGATCTGCGCCACGACGTCCTCGAGCGGAACGGTCTCCAGGGAGCGGCTGGTGCTCGTCTCGACAACGCGCTGAAACGACGACGCGCCGTCCGACAGGAGGACCACGAGATCGAATCTGTCGGCAGGAAAGACCCAGTCGTCCGGGTGGTCGTTGAACTGCGTGTCGGGACTCCACGCTCGGTCGGGTCCGTGGGTCGAGAAGGAGGCCACTGAGGACACGTCACCGAACTGGGCTCGGTAGTCGGCGAGCCTGTCCTGGTCGAGGTCGTAGCTCAGGTATCTCGGCGCTCCGCGAGCGTGCTCCACGCGATGGATGACGAGCGTGCCGTCTCGGAGTCGACCGGCCACGACTCCGTCGCCTCGCATGCTGACTCGGACTTGGCCGTCGCTAGCGAGCGTGGCCGTCAGGAGCGTGGCGTCGAGGCACGTACGTGGGAGACCGAGAGCGCCGGCCGTGGCGTCGGCCCGGAACAGAATCGCCTCTTCTCGGGAGGAGAGGGAGGCATCTGGGTCCGCGTGCATCCTGTGGATGGCGGCGGCGGCGAGCAGGCGCGCACCGAAGTCTGTGTCGGGGGAAGAGGAACAGCCGTCGCACACGACGATGTACGGTCGCATGTCAGGGTCGAGCTCCGCGCGCGCGTAGTCCTGGCAGACCGTGTGCGTCTTGCCGACGGCGAAGAAGGCGTCCGCGTTCCACTTCATCGGATGATCCCCATCTTCGTGAACCTCTCTCGGTTCTCGATGCCGAACGGTCCGTCGAGCAGATCCTCGACGCGGCCCCATCGCACGGGAGCCTCGCCCTCGGGCGATGCGAACGATATGGGCATCTCGCGGTACGCGTACGAGAGCAGGTAGAAGGTCGTGAGGTAGCCGCCCGAGTCGAGGACGGTCTCCTGGGGAACCAAGTCGTCGACGACGCACATTATCCCGGTCTCTTCCCGCAGCTCGCGCTTGGCGGCCTCGGGGGGCGTCTCTCCGGGCTCTAGCTTGCCGCCGGGCAGGCTCCACCGCGAGTGATCGTCTTTCCTGGCGACCATGAGGACCTGCCATCCCTCGCCCTCGTCGTGACGGAGAACGGTGATGGCCACGGCGAACTTGGCCTTGGCGTCAGGCATGGCTCGACCCGTTGTCGGGGGTCATGCCCGCGTGGTCCTCGACGGCGCGCGCCAGCTCGCGTCGGTCCAGGATTGTCCGCTGTACGGACGCGCACACGGCCTCCATGATGTGCATCATCGATACAGAACCTCCGCGCACCTCCACCGCGAAGTTCTGGCGACCGTGCTCGTAGCGCTGGAAGACGTCTCGCGGCACGCCCGCCTCCGCCATCCCCTCGTAGTAGACGGGGTGGGTGGTCCCGCATCGGTAGATCTCGCCGTCGACGCGGAGCAGAGTGTCGTGACCCCACGAGTCGAACCACGCGTCGGTCTCGTACTTCGCGGGATCGAAGTCGCGGTGGGTCTTGCAGTACTCGTAAGAGAGCTGCTTCTCGGCCGCGAACTCCTCGGGCGTCGTGTGCCGGTGGACGACGTCGTAGGGGACGTTGATCGGGCTGGACGCCGCCACCACGAGCTTGAGATCGTGGAAGTTGTCGCGGGTGACGAAGTAGACGACCTCCTCGTCCCACATGTCGGCCCTGAACATGCCGACGGGGAGGCCGACGGACTTGCTCCTGTGCTGCCCCACGATCCGCACGGGGCGGCCGAGGAGGTGCCCGATGGCGAGGAGATCCTTGACCTGCTCTGGATGCCCCGCCTTCCAGATCAGATTCTTGTCCGGCACGGTGGCCCCCGCCCACTCGTGGGGGTCTTGTCCTCGTTCCCACATCCCGTGGAAGACTTCCAGGGTATCCTGCTCCTCGGCGTGCATGGCGTTCTCTCCCTAGAACGAGAGCGACTGGGAGGGTCCGCCCGTGCCGAGCGCTTGGGACTGGGCCGAGATTGATCGCGACACGAAGTCGGCAAGACGAGCCAGGGACTTCGCCGTGGCGGAGCCGATCTCGACGTACTGCGTGAACCCGGCCTGATCCTTGAGGTCGGTGAGGTACCGGCTCACCTGTGGGTCCTGGACGTTGACCCCGACGAGGATCGACACGACGGACTCCAGTGCCTCGCTCTGCACGGCGCGCCCGAGCGCCTTCTTGACCTCGCCGACCGTCATCGCCGAGCGGTTGTCCATCCCGTCGGTGACGACGAAGACGATGGCGTTCACGTCGAAGTCGCTCTCCGTGAGCGAGCGGCCGTACTGCGTGACCGAGTCGGTCAGGTTGCACGCGGCATCGTAGAGTGCCGTCATGCCTCCGCAGCGGACGCACCCGCTGTAGGAGTCGAGGTTGCATTCGGAGAGTGGCCGGAAGCCGTGCACCTCCTCCAGCCGGTCGTCGAACGTCACGAGCCGCATCATGAGGTTGTCGGCGCGCGGCGAGTGCTGGCAGGACTTCACGATCTCCTTGATGCAACTCTCGATCTCCTGCCGGAACGGCTCGACCGATCCGCTCACGTCGGCCGCGATGCCGACGAGGGTGTACTCGGTGGCGCCGAGGTCGTCGATCCGCTTCGCCGAGAAGCCGAAGTTCGACCCCTTGATCTGGTGGCTGTCCATGTCGGTGAGGACGGGCATGTCTGTGTCTCCTTGTTGGTATTCGTCCTATATATCACGGACGGTGTTGCCTGCAGAGGCAAAACCGTGAAAGGGAAGCGCTTCACGCAGGAGGAGGTCGCGATGTTCTTCGCGAAGGAGGGATGCGAACTGCTCTCCGTCTACGAGAAGTCCACTCAGTCCTTGGACTACGTCTGTTCCTGCGGGGCGCGTGCGCGGACCAATCTGCACGGCTTCAGGCGGCTCCAGCAGAGCCACTACCGGGCATGCTGGCACGGTCGAGTGGCCACGAACCACGCAGAAGTCTCGAGGTACTTTTCCGAACATGGGTGCACGCTGCTCTCCCTGGAGTACCACGGTTGCAACGACAGGCTCAGGTACATGTGCGGGTGTGGGGCGCAGGCGGTCACGACCTTTCGTGTTTTCAAGTACAAGGTCGACCGAAATCTGCGTCGAGGATGTCAGCACTGCCGCCTCGACAGGATGATGGAGACCACCCGCGCCAGCAATGGCGGGGTCCACCACTTCCAGACCGGCGCCTTCCTTGACCGCCGTGTTGCAACGAACCTTGAACGCTACGGAGTCGGCAATCCACTGCAGAGCGAGGCGGTCAAGCGGAAGCGCGAGGCCACAAACATGCGGAAGTACGGCGTTATCTCCGTGTCCCAAGTCCCGGAGATCGTTCGTCGGCAGAGGGAGGGGTTTCGACGCAAGTACGGCGTCGAGCACTTCATGCAGAATGCGGAATCGCGAGAAAAGTTCAGGAGGACTCTCCTGGAGAGATACGGCGTGCCCAGTCTGGCGTTCGCTAGTCGACGGTCTTCGCGCGAGGCGCAGGCGTTCTTCGAGCAAGTCTTCTCTCGTCTTCCTCCAGAGACCCGCGACAAGTGCTACTTCTCCCCCAGAACACGCGAGTTCAACGTCTGGAAGGATGGGGCATACTACAAGTACGACTTCGTCCACTCCGCCTTCAAGAAGGCCATCGAGTACAACGGGTCCAGGTTCCATCCTCGACCCGAACAGGACCCCGACGAAGTCGGGTGGTGTTTGTTTCGGCCCACGCGGACCGTTCGCGAAGCTAGAGAATATGAAGCCAGGAAACTCGGCGCGATCCGTGCCCGCGGATTCGACGTGCTGGTCGTGTGGGACTACGAGCGCCGACATGACGAGGAATGTCTTGTGGAGCGGTGCCTGCACTTTCTGCTCCGACTCACGCCAGGAACGACTCCGTAGTAGCCAGACACATCCCCTTTGCCTGCATGGCATGAAGGAACGTCGACACCCGGTCGCTGAACAGCGTGGTTCCAGGAGGATCTGGAATGACAGAGGTGGCGTCGCGCAGGAGAACCATCTTCCGAACGTACTGCGGGTCGGAGAACTCGGTGACGACGTCCTCGATCGTCGAGAGCAGACAGTGCGACAGCGCCTCGCCGGCCATGAGGATGATGTCGGCGTCCTCCAGCGTCTTGATCAGGCCAGTGTTGACCTGCGTCGACGGATCCTCGGGATCGGGGACCTCGGCCTTCACGCCCGAGAAGTGCTCGGTCCACGGGTTGCTGCCCTTGGTGATGAAGTCCGCCTGCGCGAAGCGGCCTTCCCAGTCGTGGATCGCGGCGGACAGCTCGGGAACCACGTTGTGGCCCTGGTCGCCGATGAGGCAGTGGTAGGGCCAGATCACATGCGGGTACCGCTTGCCCTGGTCGAGCGCGCGGAGGTACGCGAGGGAGCGCTTGTAGGCGCTCGGCTGCGTCGTCGTCCACTTCCCGGCCTCGACGTCGGCGGCGGTGACCACCGTGAACGGATCGGGGTGCTTGCCGCCGGAGTTCTTCCACCACATGGGGTGGGAGATGTCCACCTTGCGGTGGGAGTCCAGCGTCACGTGGATGTCCGCGAGCTTGTCCTTGAGCCGCCCGATCAGGCGAGCGAGACGCGTCATGTCGTTCTCGGCCCCCTGAACGTAGAGGCTGCCGTTGGGATCGCAGAAGTCGTTCTGCGGATCGATGATGACGAGGTGGATCTTGGTCACGGTGTGTTCTCCTGGACGATGGGTTTCCTGGTCGATACGTCGAACGTGCGGCTGACGTGGATGCCCGGGCGCGACTTGGTCCTCGCCGCCGCCACCTGTACGAAGATCTCCGCGGCCACGTCGACGAGGAACGGATGACCGCATACGCGGGTGTACTCGTCGGGCACGTGGTCGGAGGGCAGCGCGTCTTCGTGGCGCCGGACGAACGCGTCACGGTCGGCGACGGAGAGGTGAAGGGAGTATCCGTCTGGCCGGACCCCCCATCCGCGCTCGGACTCCTCCCACTCCTGGCAGATGACCCAGGCCGTCGCCAGGGACGCCAGCTCGTCGTGGTCGTAGATCGCCCTGGTCGCGTCCTCGTGCTCCACGGCGTAGCAGATGCCGTGGCTGTCGTGCACGGCGGTCACGCGGCCCTGAACACCCCACCGCACGTGGTCGCGCGCTCCTCTGTCCCAGTCACGACGTCCGGCATCGCTCGTCGTGCGGACCGGGGCTCCCACGGACAGGCGTGGGCCGTCGGCGGGCGCGGCGTCCCGAACTAGACCCGACACGACGGCTCCGGTGCGCACGGCCGGGGCCGTGCCCGGCAGGTCCCACGGCTGGATGCCGGTCGGCCGCACGACGTAGTGCGCGAGGGGATCCATCTCCTCGATCTTCGGCAATCCGTCGAGGGCCACCCACATCCTGTCTGGGCTGGGACCCGAGCCCTGCTCGTGGCGCACCGCCACGACGCGTCGGAAGTCCCGGCTGGCCCCGTGCCAGACCAGGTCCCCGACCTCGATGCTCGCGCCCCTGACAGCCTTCATCCGGGTTCTCCTGATCCTCGTACGGCCTCGGTGGACGCTTTACACCTCGGGTAGCGTGTTCGTGAGGATGCCTGCCTCCACGAGTTCCCTGCGGGAGCCCAGGGCGGGGCAGTTGGGGTTCATCTTGTGCCGAGTGGCCCGTTCCCACTTCTTGGCCGAAGCCAGAAAGTCCCGTACATGCTCGGCGCCGTGTCCGGGGAAGAACGGGATGGCCTCCCTCACCAGCGCGTCCATGTCGAATGTCCAGGACCCGCTGATCTCGTCGACGCCCTGGTAATTCGCGAAGAGCCACGCTCCGTTGATCCCGCAGCACGAGTCGAACCACGCCGAGAAATTGTGGTCGAGGAACCGGCTCAGGCGCTCGATGGTCCCCACGCGGACGTAGTGGCCCGAGTCGGGATCGACCCTGCTGTACGTCCACTCGACGCCGGAGATCCTCAACAGCTCGTCCTCGTCGTTGTGCTGGTCCCCGTTGCCCCACAGGTCGGGGCTCGGCAGCGCGACGAGGATCTCCCGCGGGACCCCGAGAGCGATGGCCAGCTGGAACGTCTCGCCCTTGCTCATCATCGCGATGGGGTTCGTGTCGACCTCTCCGTCGCCGCCCTTCTGGTAGAAGCGCAGCCAGCGGTCCTCGCACTCGTTGCCCGTCCCGTGGCGGATGCCTCCGCCGGTGAGACGGTTGAGGTAGCGTCCCACGGGAGCGCGAAGGCACGAGCGGAACGACCCCTCGATGGTCCGGTCCGCGGCGACCCGGGCGACGATCTCGTCGAGAGGGTGGCCCGCGTCCCGCAGGGCGTCGGCGACGGTGTCGTTGATCCTCTGGACGAGGTCGGTGAGGTCGAGGCGGACGAGGCGCACGGCGAACTTCTCCGCCGCGGCGCTGGCACGCTCGAGGCTCTGAGGGCTGCTGCTGATCCCCGTGTAGACCGCCGTGACGTTGTCGGGCCCGAGAGCGGAGGCCAGGAGACCGAGCATCACGGCGGAGTCGACGCCGCCGCTCACGTCGAGTTCGGCGCGGGTGGTGCCCACGTCGTCGTGGTAGCTGCGGATCGCACGGACGCGATCCTCGATTGCGCGGCTGGTGTCGAGCACTGGCATGTCACGTCTCCTTCTTGCGGCGCTCCATCTCGGCCCCGGCCATGCTCCGCGACCGCCTGTCCTCACACGCGATCTTGCTGGCCGTCCGGTCGATCTCGGCTTCGATGCGCTTGGTGTTGGCTGTTTGCACGACGGGCATCGGGGGCTCAGCCAAACTGCGGCGCTTCGCCCTGCGCGATCTTGAGAACTCGTTCTGCGATGGTCATGGTCGTCGTTCCGAACGGTTGTGCCTGAGACTCGCCCACGCGTCGTACAGGGCACGATCTCGGAAGATGCCGAGCGTGTCTTCATCGGGTTCGTCGCCCCAGAATTCACGCCACGTGTTCACCTGCTCATCGAACAACCGATTCGAGAGGATGGCCACGTCCTCGGGTGGTGGGGTGGGAGGACGAGAGCCGCCCATCCACGCAATGACGCGATGTTCCATGATGCTCCTACGCAGCCATCCAGTTGGCAGCACCAGGGAGGTAGCTGCGCCAGTAGTCTCGGTGTGCCGCAAGGTGTTCGACCACCACGGGCTGTACCTGCTCGGCCAGGTCTGTGGGAGGTGGGAGCTTGTGGATCACCTGGGTCCTCCGAGAGAGGCGACCATTCTCTGCGTCTCGGGTGAGAGCACGTACGGGCACTTCGGCGTGTCGCGGACGACGGAGACGATGTTGCACACCCGCAGGCGGTCGAGGGCGTCCGGGTTGCCGTTCAGCGCGACGTAGTCCTCAGGCACTGGTTCCTCGGCCTGCCCGATGATCGACAGCGGACCGCTTCCCCGGAGCCTGCGCCACACGACGGGACGTCCGGGCACGCTGACCTTGCCGAGACCAGCCTCGTTGCCGAACTTCATGCGCGGCTCGCCGCTGGTCTCCGACAGCTTGTAGACGGCGGAGACACGGTCGCGCGTGAGCGGGTTCGGCCAGTCGCCGTGAACGAGGTAGCCCCCATACCCGTAGACCTGCTTCTCGGGAGGCAGCTCCGTGTGTGCGCGCAGCCTCTCGAACTTCGCGGTCATGTCGGCGTCGAGGCTGTCCTCGATCACGTGCGTGGGCTCCAGTCCGTGGCGCTGGAACTCTCCGTGCGCGTAGATGTACTGGCCGAACTTGTCGCCCGAGTCGTAGCGGATCGCGGCCTCGTGGGCCTGCTCGCGCATCACCTGGATGGCCGCCGGGATCCCGCTCGTGATCGTGTCGAACGTGTCGAGCAGGTACGAGGGACGACCCTGTCTCGTGTCCCGCATCGCTCGGTAGGCATCGCGGTCGCTGTTCCAGCGCTGGACGTGCTCGTGGCCCATGGTCCCCACCGGGAACATGTCCAGCTTGCGGGCGAGGGCCACGTTGCTCGTCGAGCGGATGCCAGCTTCGCGCAGGGCCGCGAGACAGATCTCGTGCTGCGCCTCGCACGTCGCTGAGCGCATGCCGACCTCGAAGATCCTCGCGGGGTCTCCGACGATCTCCACCAGCGCTCGGGCGCGCTCGGTCACGCTGCGGGCGTACGCGGACGAGATGGTGCCGTGGCTTCGCGGCATGTGCTGGCTGAGCACCTCATGCGTGTGGTCGCCCGCGGCAGCCAGGACACGGCGGGCGATGTCGGCCTGTTCGTCGCACGTGCAGAAGAGCATGTTCTTGTCGATGTCGCGTGGATTCCCGCGGTGGACCTCGGTGGCGAGCTGGAGAGGGAAGAACAGCCGGAGGATTTGCGGCTCCAGCCACGACACGAGGAAGCTGGGTCCCGTGATCGTGATGATCGGCTCGCGTTCGTAGACCCACGTGCCGGCCGGGACGGCCCTGATGACGACGTCCGCTGCCCGGAGAGCAGCCGCCATCGCGGAGGACATCCCGTAGCCAACGCCGTCGAGGTAGCCGCGGATGCCGGGAATCTCCGCGAGCGCCTCGCCGTCCGGCAGCATCCCGCGCACCTCGGTCTCCAGGTCGAACGGGACGTACTGCCAGCCGCCCCGGCGGAACGAGAGGTAGAACGTCTCGCGGCGCGTCGGGAAGCCGGCCTGCGCCATCGAGAACTTGTAGCCGTCGGTCTGGAGGATGCTTGGCACGTGTCTCTGGTATCCGTACCATGAAACACGGTATGGCAACCACTATTCCCGGTGCCGACACCATGATAAACATCACGGAGATGGGTGGCGCCGGTGGCGCCGCAGGACCGTCCGGGCTTGCTGGATTGCTGAGACGGCCTCCGGTTGACCCGTCGCCAGGAAGGCGTCCAGGAGGTCGCGCAGGGCCAGAAGGGCCTGCTGGAGATCACAGGAGCTTGATGGGCGGGACGTAGCCGGCCAACTCAGGGGGCTCGGCGTCCTTCGGTCTCGGTGGCTCGGGGGGCGGGCGCTTGGAGGGTGGTCGGGAGGCGGGGTCGGCATCGCGGGGATCCTCCTGCTCGGTGTCGTCGTCCTCGTCAAGTTTCCCGCCGTTCTCGGGGGGTGGATCGATCTCGTCCGCGTCCGGAGGCCCCAGCGTCTCGACGATCTGGGCCTCGAGCCACCTGGACATGCTGATCCCTCGTGCGTCGCAGTGTGCCTTGAGCCTGCGGTAGCTGGATCCCTTGACGCTGATACCCCTGCGCGTCTGTTTCTTCGCCATGGAAGTTCGGCCTTCTCCTCTTCTATTCGGTCGCGGACGACCGCGGTGGTCTGTTGCGCTTGAAGCTGACCCTGGGAGTGAGCTCGACCCGCTCGACCGCGTCGAGGAGGATCTGCTGCGTCGCTTGGTCGTTGAGGGCGACCACCCGCTCCTCGAATTCCTTGCGCGGAGTGTACGTCGTGATCTCGTCGAAGAACATGGAGAACTGAGAACCCAGACCGCGCCTGACGTCGTCCATGTTCTTCCCCTTCGGCACCCGGAGCACGGGCTGCGGGATGAGCACCGCGGCCTCGCCGAGGTCTTCGCCCAGGAACGTGTGCGTTCCGACGCGTCCGTCGAGTTCTCGGACCGCCTCCGATCTCAGCGCATCCTTGACCGTGTCCAGGAGCTGCGCGAGCGCCTCGTCGACCTCCCAGAGGACCGAGCCAATCTCGGTCTTCGTTGGAAGCGAGGCGGTCTCGAGGAGACCTCGGATCTGGTCCAGTCCGTCGAGGAGTACGCGATGCGCGACCTTGGTGTCGAGGGCTGGGCTCTCGTCTCTGCGAGACGCGCGTCCATGCTTCGCTCCACGTCTGTCGTTGTTGTCGGGATCCTTCATGGCCACGCTCATTCTAGGCATGCTGGACTCAAACTGCGACCATCTCGGTCAACAGTCCTCGTCCGATCACCTGTTCACCGAGAAGTATACCCGTTCGAGTCCAGCATGCCTACGCAGGCCACGTGGAACATCCCCCTCCCCTTGATCCACAGCGCGCCGCTCCTCGCCGGGATGGCCCCCCCGCAGTGAAGGCACACGGAGTCGAGCTGGACGGCGGAGGAAACGACCTCTTCCCCGGGGACTGGACGGTACTTGCCGGCGGCGCCCTTCGTTCGCGAGGCGTCGGGAGCCGTGTGCTGGATGGCCGCGATCAGCTCATCCACGGAGCTGTCGTGCTTCAGCTTCTTCTGCTGCTTCACCGCCTTCGCGGCCGCGGCGGCGGCCTCCTCGGCCTGGATCTCGGCGGAGATCTCTGCCTTCCTGATCCACCTAGCCTCTGCACAGGGTACGGCGAGCCGGCACCCGGCGCACACGCTATTCGTGGATGACCAGCCGCCGAAGCACGGAGTCCTCACCACCGCCAACGCGCGGACGTAGGGATCGCTGTATGGATCGTCCCTTCGGGCGCGCGGACGAAGCCCCACGACGTCCGACTCGGACGTCTCCGGGGCGCGCAGGGTGTTCACGCCGAGGGATGTGAGGGCCCAGCGACCCTTCTTGACGTAGTCCGTCAGTCCTCTGTCTCGCATCTGGCGCATCGCTATGCTGATCGCCCTGTGGGTATGGAGCGCTCCGTGTGCCGATACGCCGAACTCGTCCTCGCGGACTCCCATGAGGGCGCAGACGGGTGCGAACGTCGCTTCCATGGGCACGGCGCGTCCCGCCTTGAGATCGGTCAGCTTGCCGAGAACCGAGAGGAGGTGGGCCTCGTACTCGCGGGGCGTCGGTCTCGTCACGGCAGCTCCAGCTCCTCTTCCTTCACGCCGACCACCTTCCCGCGAGGGAGGCCGCCCCCTTTCAGGTAGGCGTCCACGAGCGTCAGGGCCTGGTTGCGATTCTGCTCGTCGGGGAGCCCGTCGGCGTAGCTCATGAATCCCTGGCGGAGCAGGTCAGGAGGGGGCGCGACCGAGTAGCGGAGAATGTCCTCGCAGTCGCCGATCCATGCACAGAGGTCGCGATGGCCGAATTCTCCATAGAGGTTCTGTGCCTCGACGGCCTTCCGCAGAGCGGCGGTGGCCTTGCCGACCTCGCCGAGCATGTGTCCGCAGCGCTCGACGAACAGGGCGAACTTGGCGCGCACGATGGGCTCCTCGTCGGCCCACGAGAGCTGGTGAAACTGCACCTTCCGCTCGATCCGGTTGATGATGCTGCTGTCGAGCACGTTGGCGCTGATGCACTTGCCGGTCGCGTCTCCCCCGCCCATCGTGTTGGCCGTGATGACGATCCTCGTGCCCGGGAGTACCGGATGCGTGTCCCCGCGAGGTCCCTTGACCCGTCCCTGGATCGAGTCGGCGACGAGGCGGATGGCCTCCGCCTGCGACCGACCGGCACGGTCGAAGTCCGAGAGCAGCACGAGCATCGGTACGTGACGACCGCTGGTAGGGCTCACGTAGCCATCCACGAGGGCTCGGAACAGCTCGCCGTACTCCCACCCCGACCCGATCTGTGTCAGGGTCTTGTCGTAGAACCAGGCCATGATGTCCACGTCCGGGCTGATCGGGAAGACCGCGCTGGGTGTCCTGGTCATGGCGCACACGGCCGACGGGAGCGCGTCCTTGCCCGCTCCCGTGGACCCCCAGATCCAGGTGCTGCGTCCCGCCCTCATGTACCGGAGCGCCCTCCTGACGTCGTTGCCAAGGTCGCCGCTGACGGGCAGGCGGTAGTGGGCCGGGAGCGGTAGGCAGGCATCCTCCGGCACGTCCCAGTTCACGGGGAAGTCGACCTCGCCGATGCGCACGCGCAATTCCTCGGGCTCCGGCGCTCTCTGGCGCCGGAGCTTGGTCGACCATGCAGCGTGGCGCCGCGTGACCTCGGCAGACTCGACCGGGGCCCCCGGATACTCCTCCTGGTAGTCTTCCACGGACATGCCGTGCTTCTCGGCGAGATGGGTCGCGAGGAGATGGACCTCGTCTCCGTCGATCTCGCAGCGGACCTTCTCTGCGGACTCAGCCATCGTGTTCACGCCCGTACGGCGTCCTCCATGGTTTTACACGATGCCGGCCCGGCTCCGACCGTGTAACATGGGGAGGAAGTCCGTACAGGCCGATGATGTCCGAGCCCAGGCTCCCGGACACGTTCCCCGGGGAGAGGTACTGCAAGACGATGCAGGCGTCCGTGGACGCGATCCTGCTCCCGATGGGGATCCGGCGCACCGTCGTCTCCACCGGCACCAGGTTCATGAACGTCGACGCGTGGACCGGGGAAAAGTTCGCGAGCCTCCTCTGCGAATTCTGGTCGAAGAAACCTGCCGCCATGCCGGGCTCGGGCGAGGTCCTAGACTTCGCCCGCGTGGCCAGCAGGCACAGGGTGCCTAACCCGCACATCGTGGTCGCACGCATGCCCGCCCGAGTCAGCCACAGGGTGGCTCTGGCCATCGTCGGCGGAGGCTACCACGAGGCTTGGCACACGAAGTACAGCAAGCGCGACGAGGTGCGGATCTCGGAGATCGATCCCGTCCTCGACGTCGCCGCGAAGATCGTCGCGGACGGGGGACAGTGGGACGCGAAGATGCGCGGCCTGCTCCTGACGCTCCATCACTTGATCGAGGACATCAGGATCGAGCGGCGCGGCAACGAGGACTTCCCCGGAGCCATCCAGCCCATGCGGGACCTGCAGGACTTCATCCTCGACCTGGAGACAAAGAGTCGAGAGAAGGGGGCGCAGGTCAAGAACATCACGGTCGCCGCGAACGCCAGGTCCGTTCTCCTATGCTGCTTCCGCGATCTCGGCCTGGGCTACAACACGCAGACGGCGAGAGATGCTCTCCAGTGGTACGCCGAGACGGCCCCGGACGCCGTGGCGATGGTGGCGAAGGACGGACTCCTCGCCCCGATGCTCGACGAGGCGAAGCGGCTCGAGGCCGACGACAAGCTCGGATCGCTCCGGGTGGCCGCGCGGATCGTCTCGACTCTCTGGTGTGCCTCCCAGGGAGCGGGCACTGAGGAAGACGTCGCCCGGTGCCCGCGATGCGGGGCATGCGGAGAGCAGATCACGGTGAGGCCCGTACGCGATGCCGCGGGCGTCAAGGTGCGGGGCCGTGCCGTGATGGAGTGCAAGGCGTGCGGACACCGGCACGAGTTCGACCTGCCGGACGTCAGCTTGGACCTGGACCAGGACCGTGCCGAAGACGAGGAGAGCGAGTCCCCGTCACCTGAGATCGATGGCATCGACGCCGACGACGTTGGTGCTGGGTTCGACGGGTTCGGAGACGACGTTCGCGAGGAAGCACGTGACGCTCGGACCGCGGCAGAACTCGGGGACGGTCCTGATGAGATCGTCGAGGAAGACCTCGACATGCGTTCCCTTCCGCAGGGCGACGACAAGGATGGCGAGAACGACGAGGACGCAGATCCGGCCGAGGACGACGCGGACGGCACGCCGGTCTCCGAGACCCTCGATCTGGGTCGAGATCCGGACAGTCGTCTTGCCGCGCTCGTCATGGACGAGACGGAGGGCGATCCGCTGGGGAACGACGACGCCCTGGAAATGGCGTGTGCGGAGGACGAGGAACGTGAACAGGGGACCGTGCTCGCGGGCGAGATGATGTGGTGCCCTGCCGACCCGTCGCTCGACGAGGCCCGAGTCGTGAGGTCCTCCAAGGTCGAGGCGGACTCGGCGGCGGCGAACAGAATGCTCGACGAGGTGCGACAGGAGGTGGCGTACCTGCGCGCACGGCTGAGAACCATCGTCCTCGCACAGGAGATGACCGACGTCTCCCATGGCCTGCGCCGAGGGCCGCGACTCAGCTCAAGGATGCTCGTGGACAGCCACATCGACCTGGCCTCGGAGCGGAGCCCTGCCCGGGCCTACCTCGACGTCGACGCGAGAACAGACATCAGCATCGCGCTGGCCACGTGCCTCGACCAGAGCGGGTCCATGTGTCGGGATCAGAGAACGGTCGCGCAGTGCATGCTCCTTCTGTGCGATGCCGTGGAGTCCGTGAAGGGCAAGACGATGGCTTTCGGATTCAGGGACGGGACTCCGGGCGCGCGCAGGGACGAGGGGTACTTCCATCGCGCGGACGGGGTGAGGTACGACGTGTTCAAGACGTGGGACGAGACGCTCGCCACCACGAAATGGCGCTTCGCCCACACGCACGCGGATGGATCGACGCCCATGGCCGACGGTGTCCAGTACGGCCTCATGGCTCTCTCGGAGAGACGCGAGGCCCACAGGATCCTGACCGTGATCACGGACGGCGAACCCAACCCTCTACACGGCAGGGTGATCGCGCGCCAGTGCCGTCTCGCCCGAGAGGGCGGCGTGCATGTCCTGGGGATCGGCATCGGCCCAGGCGCGAAGTACGTGCAGCGTCTGTTCCCCGACCACGTGTGGGTCCTGAAGATCTCCGATCTGCCCGAGAGACTCGTCGCCAAGCTGAACGTCCTCTGCGACTTCTCGGGCCGCTTTCGCGGTCGACGTCCTCGACTGGACGGTACCATCACCAGGCGAGTGTCCTAGATGTCTGTCGCGAAGAAACCCCCGCCCGACGACGTCGGCAACCTGCGGGGACGGAGACGCAGGCTCGTCGAAATCGCTCTGCAGGCGGCTCGCGTCGAGGCGCGAGACGGGGCAGATATCGAGAAGGCGCGGGCGAGAGCCCTCAGGGACATCGAGCCTCGGCTCGCTGACCTCGACCGGAGGCTCGCTCGCATCTCGGGACGTCGGCCCACTGCTGCGCAGTCGTCCGATCCGGGAGACGACGAGGCGAACCTCCTGGAGACGCTCGATGAACTCTAGCACGCCCGGCGTCGTGATCGTCGACCTGGTCCGGGGCGGCGATCTGCTGGAGACTCGCCCGGACGACTTCGGCTCGGTCCTGTCCATCGGATGGGACCGGGAACTCCTGCCTCGCGGATGGCAGAGCTTCGTGGGTCCGCGACATCGCATGCTCGTGAGCGACGTGTCCGTTCCCGACCGTCCTTCGACCGACGCGACCTTCGATGCCGTCCGGGCCGCGGTGCAATTCTTCCCCCAAGTCGTGGAGCCGCTGCTGCTGCATTGCTTCGCCGGATGGTCGAGGTCCCCAGCAGTCGCGCTTCTGTACCTCGCTTGGCGAGCAGGACCGGGGCGCGAGGTCGATGCCGTCCGGCAGCTCGGCGAGATCGCCCGAACAGCCCCCAACCACCTGATCGTCGCGGCGGGCGACGTCGTGCTTGGACGGGATGGCCGTCTCTTCAGGGCGCTGCTGGCCAGCGACGGGTACGACAGGTTTACCGAGATCCTGGCGCTGTACGACTGGGCGCGTCACCAGTAAATCCACGGGAGGAACTTGGGGACCCTGCCGACCGGCTCGCGGCCCTCACGGAGCGCGCACTTCGCCTTCGCTCTCCAGATGCGGTTGTGGACGCGTCGGATCGCCGCGGAGGAGCCGTGCCGGCCTCTCCCGTGGCGAGTCCACCAGCGATACTTCCAGAAGGGCGCATCGCGATGACGGTCGGGCGACGCGCGGACCTCGTCTTTCCATGTGCGTGACATTCATGGCATGGCGACCGGTCCCGTGGAGAGGGGCCGCCAGGATAGCGCGGGCCTCGTTCGACCGGCAAGGCCTGAACGGTAATCGGCCTATCCGCCCCCGTCTCGTGAGAATGGCCGAGGGCGCGATCTCAGAGCACTACTTCACCGTCCGGGGGCGCGGATGGGACATGAAGGCGTGGCGAACGGCCCTCTCCGTGGTCGGCAAGATCGTGGAGCGGGCTCGCGAGGCTGGCGTGGATGTGAGTCTCGACGCCGACGCACGCCGGATCGTCGTCTCTCCTCCCGGTGAGGGAGAGCCCCTCGTGATCTGGAGGAAGGGAGAGCCCGACATCCCGAAGCGAGTCGCGGCCACGCCGCCGTTCGACGCCGTCGTGGAGAGCGTGCTCGCGGGGATCAAGAAGATCTCTCCCGACATCCTCATGATGACGTCGCCCGACGGGCGCGACTACCGACGTATCTACGCAGAACAGCATGGGGCTTCGCCCGGCGAGAGGACAGCCATGACGACCGAGGAGATCATCAGGAAGGCCGCGATCCGCGTCGCGGCGAAGACGCAGGACAAGGACCTCAAGCGAGAGCTTCTCGTGATCCTCAGGGACGCGAGCGGCGACAAGGACGACGAGAAGGAGGCTCGCTTCGAGGAGGGCAAGGACGTCGACGTCGGGACGTGGCTCAAGGAGCAGGGCTACGAGGAGGCCGCCGCGAAGTGGGAGAAGCACGAGGGGAAGATCGAGGAGATCGGCAAGTCGGCCGCCTCCGAGCTGTTCCCCGAGGTGCGCGAGGCCGCGTGGCGACATGTCCTCGACTTCTCCTCCAAGCATCCTTCTTCCAAGCTGGCTGGCGGCTCGACCGCACAGCGTGTCGCGGCCACCGAGATGCTGGCGAAGAAGTGGATCTCGGAGGCGATCAAGCGTCCGGGCCGCGTTCGCGAGTACCTGGGCATCCCAGAAGGACAGGAGATCCCGATGGCCAAGCTCGACGCGGCCATCGAGAAGGTCAAGGGGACCGGCAACAAGTCCCTCCTCGGCGCGCTGCTCCTCGCCAAGCGCCTCAAGGGGATGGCCAAGAAGAAGTAGCGACCCGCGCGGGAGGCCACGATGCCGAACGACAGCAAGACAGCCAAGCGCTGGGAGACGATGCCGAAGGGCTGGACCGAGGAGTCCCGCAAGAAGTTCTGGGGTTCGCTCACCGGATCCTCCCCGAAGCACAAGGTCACCGCCTGCATCAAGAAGATGGAAGGCAAGGTGACGGATCCTGGAGCGTTCTGCGGCGCTCTCGCGGACAGGGTGCTCGGGACGACCGAGTGGAGAGGCGAAGGACGATCCGCGTCCTCTCTCGACAGTCCCGTGGTCCGCGAGCGCCTCGCCTCAGGAGACGCGTGGATCTCGCGCGAGGAGATGGAGAGCCTGTGCCCTCCCTGCGCGGAGAGGATGCGCAGGGCCGGGTTCAGGCGCGTCCACGCCTCCGTCCTTCGCCGGATGATCGGAGCGTCTTGACGGTAGCGTCCTCCATGGACGCTCCATGGCCGAAGGGCACCCACGACAGTCACGTGGGATTCGTGATCGAGGTTCACGTCCGCAGAGACCGCGACGGGGCGCTGACCTGCCTGCGCGGCCTGCAGGACGAGGTAGACGATCTGGCCACGCGAGTGCTGGCGACGGGAGGCATGGAAGAGGGCGCCTGGGCGCTCCTCACGGAGGCCGCCCGCACCGAGGCCATGCTCCAGATCCTCGTGAGAATGTCCAAGGACGCGGAATTCAAGAGAAAAATGGAAATCGACACGGACGACGATGATCAATTGATCGACAGTCTCTCCGCGACTACCATGGAGCAGATCAGGCGGGAGCTTCAGGGCATCGTTCCCGAGGTGGCCCGCGAGACGATCAGGATCCTGCGAGATGGACTCCGACGCAAAGCCGGGTAGAACGGACGAAGACGTGGCTCCGTCGCTGCTCGGACGAATTCGCGAGAAGCTCAGGCCCGTTCTTCTCGGGAAGTGGCGCGCCTCTCGGAAGCGCGCGGCCGACAAGGCCGCCCGCGGCGGCCTGACAGAACGGGAGCGGCAGCTCTTCCTCGGAGGATTCCAGGAAGGCTACTGGAAGGGCGCGCGCGACGTGTCGTCGATCAGCCCGACGGATCTGCGTCCTCGGAGAGGTTCGTCGGGGGTTCACTAGCCTCGGCGTCGGCGTCGATCCTGAGCTTGCTCCCCGGCCTCAGTCTCGCCTGCACTCGCTCGACCGCGACGGTCCATTTCCCAGATGGTAGACGGACCTTCTTGGGTCGTCTCCTGATCACCTTGAACGTGCCGAGGGGCGTCCTCACCTTCTCGCCCTCGGCGCAACTCATGATCGCCTGCGGGAGCGCGTCCAGAACGCCTCGCGCCGTCTCGGGATCGATGCCGGTGGCCGCGGAGATCCTCGCGAGGAGTTCGTGGTAGAGCATCCGTCACTCGTGGATGATCGGGCGATAGGGGCCCTAATGAGCGGTAGTCCGCCTATGGAACGCCGGTCCGCAGGACCGCGCGATGTCCAACCATCAGGCTACCGAGACGAGGGCGATTGCCCTGCGAGTGCTCCAACGACACACGGCTTCTCGTGAACGTGCCGCCGCCGGAGATGAGATCGGCATCGCCGAGATGATCGGGAAGTCTCCGACGGGCTTCGACATGGCTCGCCTGATCGACAGCACGAGGTCGGCCGACGTGGGAACCAAGTGGATGATTTCCCCTGGAGCCCGTGTCCAGAGGGGCGTGCCCTTCCTCGTGACGTACGTGCCCGACGATCAGTTCGTCCAGCCCGTCCCGCTGGCGAAGCTGCGTGGCAAGGTGGCGGCGGTTCGATCCACGGCCGCGCACGGGCGCGACTACAGGATCTGGCAGGCGCTTTGTCGGATCGCGGACGAGGCGCCCGAGATCCTCGAGATGGTCCGCGCGGGCGAGGACCTTGAGGCGTGGCAGGAGACGAGGATCGAGCTGGCGGCCGAGTACGTCGACTCCGTCCACGACTCCCTGTCCTGTCGGCAGGAGGCGTGCCCGGCCGACGCGGAGCTGCCGGCCGTCACCGGAGAGATCGATAGGGTGGCCGCCGACGTGTCCGTGGATCCGGGGCCGGCATCGACGACAGATCCCGGGGCCGTGCGTACCAGGGTGCTCATGTCCACTCTCATGACCGTCCTGAGCAGGATGGGCATCTCGGTGCCCGGTGTCGACGTGGCCCTCGCCCTGGCGATGCAGCGGGCGCGGATGGAGATGTCGCCCACCGACCACCAGCGCGCGAAGATCGTCGCCGCCAAGCTCGTGCGCGCGCTCGACCAGACAGACGTGGCGGGCGAGGTCCTGGCCAAGGCGCTGGCTGTCCTCCTCCTCGACGACGTCCTGAGTTCGACGAGAGATTGGGTGCGGACTCTCGAGGCGCCGCTCGGCCGACTCAACCTGCACCTCCACAGGATTCTCGCCGCGACGGGACGAGGGAAGGCCGTCCAGCTGGGACGACGCATCCTGACCATCCTCGCGCAGATGACGTGATGGGGAGATGATGCGAGAGAAGCTCGCCAGAGCCGAGGTGGAGCCCAGGCGTCAGCGGACTCAGTACTCCTGCATGGCGTGTTCCATGATGATGTGCCTGCGTGCGCAGGGGATCGACTGCGACGAGGACGAGGTCAACCGCACGATGGGTGCGCGCCCGATGCAGGGGGCGACATGGGAGAGCGCCCTCGCCTGTGGCCAACACTACGGCATGCGCTGCACGCTCGTCACGCCGGCGACCGTCCAACAGCTGCGAGAGTGGACCGACAGGAACATCCCGGTGATGATCGCCTGGAACCCCGAGGGGCGCCCGTGGTCACACGCGTCGGTCGTGTTCGACGTCGACGACGACGATGTCCGGGTCGCCGACCCGAACATCCCGATCCCGGACGAGACAGTTCGCGTCATCCCTCACTCAGAGTTCTACGGCAAGTGGTTCGAGAAGTGGTCGGACTATCTTGTCCGGCGTCCGGCCATGGCCGTGGAGCGGGAGATCACCGCGGACGGGCGTCAGGTGGTCGCCTCTGCGGGGTCTCATGGCGCACGCGACGAGTACGTCCAAGCGCTCACGGAGCTGGAGGTCAGCGCCGACATGGTCATGCTGGCGAGCGGCCGCCTGCAGGCCCTTGGAATCTCGCCGCCCGCCGACGCCTACCCGTTCGTCGAGACCATCGAGGCGGTGACCGCCGACATCCACCGCTGGCGAGGCGACGTCGAACGTCGCTGTGCTCAAGGCGACCTGGAGAGGATCGCCGTTAGGGTGGCCCGACGACACGCGACAACCACGAGGACGTGAGAGGAAGACCACGATGCCAGCACAGTACGCAGACCTCGGCGGACGCCGGTTCGTGAACGAGGACTTCGTGGACGAGGTGAGGGGGTTGTATCCCGCGTCCACGAGGAAGATCCCGCTCGGCTACAGCACGTACACCGGATGGACCGGGAAGGACGAGGTCCTGTTCACCGAGCACGACGCGGTGGAGGATCTCGACGGCAAGGTCTACGAGGTGACGGTCGATCCCGCGAACCCTGCCGCGTTCGACGAGCAGATCCTCGCGAACGTCAGTCACACGACGAAGAAGGCCACGGTGGGTCTCGGGCACTGGGGACCTACCCTCGCCGAGCTCGCCGAGCTCGCGGCGTCGAGGCGGGAGGCGAGAGTGTCCAGCGGTCTCTACGGCTACGCGAAGTCCGTCCAGGCGAGCTGCGAGGTCGCTGTCGGACGACTCAATCGTCGAGCGCGGGCCCTCGTCAAGAGGGCCGTCGATCGCGACCCGGCCGTCGTCGGGTTCCTGCAGGTCCATGCTCGTCGCGGTCCCAGCAGCTCGGCCCGGGCTCTCCTGGGCGCCTACACGAGCGCGTTGCCACGGCTCGCGGCCGAGGAGAAGGAGGCCGCCGCGACCAGACTGGGGATGTACGGCTACCCGGCGAAGACGGCCCGGCTGGGCCTCTCTACGTGCCTCGCGTTGCGCGAGGAGGCCGGCATCCTGGCCGCCGATCTCCACGCTCGGCGAGTCGCGGTGTACGAGAAGATCACCGGGTTCCTGGGCGAGCATGCCAAGACGGCGGGATGCGTCGCCAGCGACCTGATCCTGTCCTGCTACCCGGAGGCCGGGTTCAAGTTCCGGCGGGCAAGCGAGATGGGGGGCCACGTCGGCGACTGGATCGCCTGGGATCCTAGGCATACTGGACTTGAACCATGACCCTCTCGGTCAACAGTCCTCGTCCGGTTCCTGCTTCGCCGGGGCCGCGGCGGCCAGGGCAGAGCCCTTCGACCGACGACTTATCACCCCTCCACAGGCGTTTAATGTCTCCCAGCGCCTTGCCCGGGCGACAATGTTCGATGGCTTCA
>Ga0187894_10001320_pt1 | contig 32061 bp, 26 predicted proteins | sample GBC1701081metaG_FD_136650 | JGI IMG/M metagenome (GOLD analysis project Ga0187894, IMG submission 136650) | White microbial mat communities from a lava cave in the Kipuka Kanohina Cave System on the Island of Hawaii, USA - GBC170108-1 metaG ...
ATCGCGTATCCTTTCTGTCGGAAACTCTCCGACGGTTGATGGTTTGAAATTCACCTCAAGGATACGCGATTTTCTTTTTACACTCTATTTCTATTTCCACAACTTTTGATACTATCTCTTTTGAAATAGTAGTTTCTTTCCCCAATGGAGTAGGAAGGCAATCAGACTGGCATTTTGAAGTTAGCACTCTTTCATTTTCTAGGGGAACCTATCTGATGAATGGTGAAGAAGTGCCCTGGGAAGGACCACAAGAAAATGGTCATGATAACCCCGACCCACCTAATACTGGTTGGGTAGGTGGCAAGCTATATGCCATTGATACTCCCGGTATCGGTCGTACTACAACAGATCCCGCGTATCCTGTTGTATCAGTTGAAGCCAGTTGGTATTTTTCTTTTAAGGTGTTGATAGGGAATAAAGTTATTTGTGAGAAAGGATTGAAAATCCATCTTTCAATTAAGCGAGTAGGTGATGGACCGGGTGAACCCAAGTGGACATTCGAGGAATTTTAATTTTGCCGAAAGAGTAAAAAGAGTATTATGTATATTCGGGCTGCAACCACCTTTGCCGTTTTATTTCTGACGGCATTGACACTATATCATTTTTATTCTCCATCTCAAGATTCTTCAAGAATCAACAGCGAAAAGTATCTGCAACGAAGTCATAGCGAGAAAGCGATTGATGATGTAATTAAAAAATTATGGTCTGGAGATGATAGAGATAGAGTGATTGCAAAAAACAGGCTTATCGAACTTGGGACAATTTCTATTACTCCATTGCTCGCTTTGCTTAGAGATTTATCTGAAAATAATGAACCTCGGTTTGTTATCGGTAAAGAAAAAGAAGGTGCAGAACTTCTCAAGTATTTCCAAGGCGATGGTAAGGGTATAACTCCTCAAATCGCAAAGAAGTTTTCGGAAATTGAAATCACCTCTCGACTACAAGGCGATGCTATAGAACTACTTTGTCGCCTGAAAGCGGAAGCCGCTATCCCCTTAATCATCGAACTCCTGAAAGACAGGGAACCGATATACAGAAAGAAAACCCAAGAAAAGAATGCTTTATCCTGCTTTGGTTCACTAGCCGTTCCCAAACTTATTGAAGCGATTGAAGAGGTGCGAATGTCCTCAGCTTTTATAGCTTATCAAAAAAATCAGCAGAACAATTTTGTTGAAGGACTTTACTTACTCAGACTGCTTATAGTCATGCAAGATATAGGGGATTCTAGAGCGTTAGGAACCCTTGAAAAACTACTGAGCGAAACCAGTGACAAGCATATGCGAGCCTTTACTTGGCAAACTATAAGAAAGATCAAAACCAGGAAGCCTCATAAAAGAGAATGACATACAGCTATGCCGCAACTGCCGGACAGAACGGTGCGAACACCACCGCCAGAAACACCGCTTCACGAGTTACGAGCAAGACGCCGAGACGGGAACGAACTATGCGGTGAATCGCTATAATAATCAGAGTTTGGGGAGATTCACGGCGGTAGATATGAAGGCGACGAGCGCCAGAAAAGAGAATCCGCAGACGTGGAACCGCTATAGTTACACGGCAAATGATCCGGTGAATAAGCGCGACCCGTGGGGTTTGGACTTCTTTGATCCGGGTCCTTGTGATCCATTCGGACCTGAAGTATTCATTGATGGGTTTGCCTCCATTCCGCGAGAAATCTTTTGCTACACATTTCCCATCCCTGCTCCACCTACGACTTTCACCGCTCCAACAAGTTGTAGTATCAGGATAAGAACATCAGGTACTAGGCTAGATGGGAGTGATCTTTCTCAGACCCACCACCATAATATAAGTGGGAATCCCACTAATTTGGGAGCGGGTATTAGCATTGGACAAATTGGCGGCGAACGTCGAATGAAATATTGGTTTTTCCTCTTTGAAGTAGAGGTTACACTGCCTTCCGATGATATTAATCCCGACAATTGGGAGGCTTCTCAGAGGAACTCTAGAACCGGCTATGTACTCATATTAACACCTCGAGATGGTACAAAACAGGAGTCTCTTAACAAAAAGTTCCCTGATGATACACCACTTGAGTTTTTCAGGGAGACCTCTCACCCAGGATTTTATTCATGGCTCGACGCTCCAGACTTCCCCTTTGTTTACACAACAGAAGATGGGTTTACTGGCGACGTTGTGGAGTTACACCTCAAACGGGAATTTACCTTTGAGTTGCGTAATAAGAATGATTCGAAAAAGAACTGTACGGCATCATTGACGCTGACACTGGACGTTGATGGACAGGGGAGCGAGACATGGACTGTGAAATGAAAGGAAGAAAATATGGTTTCGCAACGGAAGAAATTTTTAGCTTCATATAGATCTGCATCTGTTAATCTTGGGGTGGTCGTTGTACTGTTTTCGATAAGCCCGTATATCATGGGGCAGGCGGCGCAAATTCAAAACCAAGACGACAATAGCCAAATGCTAACGGATGCAACTAAAGGATTAGCATCGGATGATGAAACGGAACGAAAGACTGCTCGGGTGAAATTGCTCGGCATGGGGCAGGCTGCCATACCTATGCTTCTTAATTTGCTACAGTCATTGACACCAACTATTGAGGTTTGCCCACCGGGTAGTAATTTGCCTTGCCAAACAGGTTTCAGGTCAGTATCCAACCCGAAAACACGCATACGAGCAGAGGTCATTTCTTTGCTCGGTCAACTACATGCCGTTGCTGCCGTGCCGTTACTCATAAAAATTCTTGGTCTATACGACATTGAGGGCGCTGGAATACGGTATTGGGGACCAGAGAGGGACGCACTTATTGAGATTGGCTCACTGGCAGTCCCTGAATTACTTGAAAGCCTGAGGATGGCTGAAGAGAAACGCCAAACCATACGACTAGATGATGGCAGTGTGGCAACTTTTCTCGAGATTGAGATAAGAATACTTGACGTTCTAGGACGCATTGGAGACAAACGGGCACTGGAGTTCTTTGTGAAATTAAAAGAAAGCAATCCTAATCCATATTTTCAGTCGAGTCTGAAAGAGGCGGAAGAAAGAATTAAGGAGAAGGCGCGGCAGAGGTAACACTCGACAAGCCATCCATAACATTGAGTTGCACAACGGCGTTTTGTTTTTAACCATATCAGCAATCACACGACGGTCTATGATGCCTCGATAGATGGCAATCACGGTCAATCAGCGACAAAGGATGATGGAATCTCCTCAACCAAAATCATTCATGAATCCGCATTAGAATACCTCTTTCCCTTGTTCGTTGATGCCAGAGAATAGCTCCTCATCGTCAATTTGCGGAAAATCTCTCCTGCCTTTTGCTTATTTCTTTCAGGTGTGATTTTATTTCGTTTCTTGCAGGGCTAGGCAAGCGGCGCAAGACAAGGTATTCTTTACTGACAATCCAGATAAAACGATGGCACGCATAGATAAATACGAAGTCGTAGGAGAGATTGGGCGCGGCGGCATGGGCGCGGTCTATAAAGCCCTGCATCCGCAGTTCAAAAAGTTTGTGGCAATCAAGGAAGTTCGCGCCGATTTAGCCAATAATCCTGAAATTCTCAAACGCTTTGAGCAGGAAATAGAAGTGCTGGCGCAACTGCCGCGCTCTTTTCTGCCAGAAACGTAAAAGATTCCGAGAGACTGTTTCAATGCTATCCGAATTATGGCATCTATAAGGTGAAAGAAAATTCTAATTCCACCTACTATGATTACGATGCACAGGGCAAGTTTCTCTGGATGAAATGAGGATTTGTAAATCTGAATTGTATAAAACAAAAGGCATCGCGCGGCAGCCTGATCCCGCCTACGGCGGAGGTAGACATTCGCCGCAACCGTTGATGCGCCGCCGAAATTTCATCTCGATTTTGCATTCTGTTTACGCCTTCGTCACATTTCTTCGCTAGAATCCCATGCTGATTCTTATGGCTTTGTCAGGAACATTCTAACATCGCCAAAAGCCGATAATTTGCATTTTTACTTGCAATGTTACGGCTTAATGAGGTATTGAGCCTTATCATTTGTTTCACATACCATCCGCATTGCTTAGAAAGGAGACTCTCAATCTATGCTCAACAAGTCCAAAGGCTTCTTTGCTATCCTGCTTCTCCTCTGCTTCTCTCTCGAAGGTCTGGCGCAGGTCAGCGCCGCCAGTCTGACGGGATTGATTACCGATTCAACCGGCGCGGTGACGGCAAACGCTACTGTCACCGTCACTAATAAAGCGACCAATGTTTCGCAGTCTACAAAAACTGACGGCTCCGGCTACTACACCTTCCCGACTTTGCCGGTTGGCGTCTATAGCATCAGCGTCGAATTACAGGGATTTAAGAAAGCCGTCAGCGATGACGTAACGCTTGCCGTCGGACAGAAAGCGCGGTTGGACTTCGCGCTGGAAGTCGGGCAAGTCTCCGAAACCGTTGCTGTTACGGGCGATGCCTCGCTTTTGGTCAGGCAGGAAGCGACCACCGGCGGGGTTATCGAAAATCGCCTGGTGCGCGATCTGCCCCTCAGCATTCGCAATTGGGACGATCTGCTCGGACTTATCGCCGGGGTGCAGAATGACCGCTACACCGAAGAAGGCGGCGGCACGGCTGCCGGACGCACCGGCGGCGCGAATGTTCATGGCGTGCGCTCGCTGCAAAACAATTTCGTGCTTGACGGCGTTGATAACAACTCCATCTCAACCAATGTGCAGGAGTTATCAACTCAGGTGGCGCGACCGTCGGTTGATTCCATCAATGAATTCAAGGTCAGCACCAATCCCTACAATGCCGAAAACGGGCGCAGCCCCGGCGCTCTCATCAGCGTCACCACCAAGGGCGGCGGCAACGAATTTCACGGCACGGTCTACGAATTTCATCGCAACCGCGTCTTTGACGCCAATAACTTCTTCCTCAATCGCGCCGGACGACCCCGCGGGCAGAACGTCCAGAATCAATTCGGCGGCAATCTCGGCGGACCGATTTACAAAAATCGCGCCTTCTTCTTCTTCAACTACGAAGGCACGCGCATTCGCAAAGGGCAAACGCGCATCGGCAATGTGCCGACGGCAAATGAAATCAGAGGCGATTTCTCCGCCGCCGCCGCTGCCGCCAACCGCACTACTTACGCGCCGTTGATTGACCGCGTTGGCGATTGCGTCGGCGCGGGCAATCCGTTTCCCAATAATCAGATTCCGACGCGCTGCCTCGACCCGGTGGCGCAACGCATACTGGGGCTGCTGCCTGCTCCCAATGTTGTACCGGGAACCGGACCGCTCAACGCCAATAATTTCATCCGTCAACCCAACATCATTGACGACACCGACAGCTATACCACACGCGGCGATTGGAACCTCGACAACAACAATAATATCTTCGTCCGCTACACCTATACCGACCGCTTCCGCTTTGTGCCGGGAACTTTCGGCGGCATTGCCGATGGCACCTCAACCTCTGCCTTCGGACGCTTGTTTATGAAAGGGCATTCGGCGGCTATTGGCTGGAACCACATCTTTTCGCCGCGACTGGTCAATGAATTTCGCCTCGGCTGGGGCAGAAATGAATCGCGGGCGACGCAAGACCCCTTCGGGCTGAACACGCTGGCGGAATTTGGTATCAGAGGCGTACCGGATAGCCCGGTCTATAGCGGCGGGCTTCCCGGCATTGTTATTGACGCTCGCGGCGGCACGTTGCGCCCCGGTGGCGGCGGCGGGCTTGACCGCATCGGTTCGCCCGACTTTCTGCCGAAATTTCAGATTACCAATCAATTTCAATTCTTCGATGCCATGAGCTTTACGTGGGGAGCGCATCAGTTGAAATTCGGCGTTGACGTGCGAGCGCCGATGCGAAACATCTTCCTCGATGTGCCGGGGCTGCGCGGCACCTTGAACTTCGACGGGCAACGCACTGGCAATGGGCTTGCCGACTTCCTGCTCGGCTATCCTTCGGGCGCACAATTATCGAATCTCGCCGTCATTGACCAACGCTTGTGGATGTACTCGAATTTCATTCAGGACGACTGGAAAGCGACGCCGAAACTGACCATCAATCTTGGTCTGCGCTATGACTTTGCAACCTCGCCCTATGAAGGCGCAGACCGCATCGCCAACTTCGACCCGACGACTGGCAAGACCTTCACGCCGGAAAATTCCGCCTATGGCAGAAGCTTGGTGAAGCCGGATAAAAATAACTTCGCGCCGCGAGTCGGCTTGGCTTATCAACTGAATCAGGACACCATCATTCGCGCCGGCTACGGCAGATTCTATATGCTCTTTGAACGGGCGGGCAGCGAAGACCAGCTTGGGCTAAACCTGCCGTTTCTGGTCAATAACGTCGTCAGCGCCGCCAACACCACGTCAACCGTCAACGGCATTCGCTTACGAACGGGCTTCAACCTGTCGCTCAATCCGAGCGCCGTTAATCCGATTACGGTGCGGGTTCGCGCCGTCAACCCGGAAGCCCGAACCCCCAGCGTTGACCAGTGGAATCTCGGCATTCAACGATTGCTGCGCGGCGACTTCGTTCTTACATTCGATTATGTCGGCACGAAGGGGACGCACCTTTCGGTATTGAAGAATCTCAATCAACAATTCTTCAACGAAAATGGCACGGGTACGGGCATCATCCCTTATCCCGCTTTTGGACCAATTGAGTACCGCGATAATGCCGGAAACTCCACTTATCACGGCGGCGAAATGACCCTCGAAAAACGCTTCAGCCGGGGCTTGTCGCTGCACGCCGCCTACACCTTCGCCAAGTCTATAGATCAGGCGCAGGAGCATCTCTTTAGCGGCGGCTCCAACAGCTTCATGCAGAATGCCCGCGATTTGCGGCAACAGCGCGGGCGCAGCGATTTCGATTACCGCCAACGCTTTGCCACCAGCTTTCTCTATGAACTGCCGTTCGGCAAAGGCAGAAGTTATGTCAGAGACGGCGTGTTGTCGGAGATTGTCGGCGGCTGGCGCATAAGCGGCATCGTCAACGCCCGTTCCGGCAGACCGTTCACGGTCTTTGCTTCGACCAATAACGGTTTGGTCGGTAATCGCGGCGGGCTGGCAAATGCGGTCGCCGATTGCCTTTTCAATGGCAAATTTACTGCTGGTAAGCGCACCATAGATAACTGGTTCAACCCGAATGGCTATGCCGTGCCGACTCCGGCGCGACTCGGCAATTGCGGCAGAAACACGCTCGACGGACCCGGTCTCTCGAATGTGGACTTTGCCTTGGCGCGGGCATTCAATAATTTTGGCGAGAATCGCAGTCTGGAACTGCGCTGGGAAGTCTTCAATGCCTTCAATCACGCGCAATTCGGGCTACCGGAACGCAATCGCGCCAGCACCGCCGTTGGCAGAATCACCACCCTTGCCGGCGACCCGCGAGTGATGCAATTCGCTTTGAAGTTCTACTTCTAGGCAAGCATTTACTCAATGCCATAAAGATGGTTGTTACCAGCAAGCCGTCTAGCGGGACAAAGCATCTCGATACAGGGCGCAAAGGTACGCGAAGAAGTCTTCGTGAACCTTTGCGCCTGCGTATCTTTATGGCAGAAGGGCGGTTTGCCAAATTGCCCGGAGACTATCGAACCTCATTCAGGTGACAACTCCGCAGCGATAAATCGCGGGGCTTCTCGGGACTGCCACCAACGACTATGGCGGAACGAACCGCCGTCTGGCAGGTCTCTTTACCCGACGGCTCTATGCGAGCCGAATCGCTCACAAGGAAGGTAGCCCGTTGAGCTATCTACGGCACGTAGCGCTTGCCGAACCGCGCCGTCGCGGTCCCCTCTGAGGGGACTGAGACGGCGCGAAATTCATCCCCCTTGATTCATCAAGGGGCTTTCTTTCGCAGAAGGGTAAGGAAAAATGGCAGCGATACAAATACCGATGCCGATGCAGAAAATGGCAGCGATGGCGATTAAAATGCCAAGGCAATGTAAAAAAATGGCACAGATGTAGAACTTTGCCGATGCGCTGTCCGATCTATTGCCGTTGGGCGATTGGCGGTCGCGTTGAGGTGGAAGCCGCCCGTTCGGCTGCATCAAGCTGGCTCAAGACCGGCGCGGTTTCTTCCATAATCTCTTTCGTCAATTCAATCGAAGTGAGCAGCGAATCAAAATCAAGCGACGAAATCTGTTCCGGCGATTGCATGGTCATCACTTCATCGTTGACCAGTTGAAAGAAACTTTCAATGGATTGAAGCTGGGCTTCAGCGCGTTTCATCGAATTTTCGATATTGGAATAGTTACGCAAACGCTTCTCTAAAAATTCCAGATTCTGCTCGAACAGTCGCCGCGTCGTCTCATCAGACGCAGTAGAGATGGAACGCTCGGCTTGTTGAATCTGATTTTTGATCTGCGTCAGATTGGTTGAACGCAGATGATATTTGCGTCGCCTGTAGGTGTCGAGCAGATCAACATAGGCTTCCCACGCCTGATCGAGTCCATGAATGCGGTCGGGGATGTCAGTGCTGCGGGTCGAGGTCTGATAGTTTTTATAAATATCGAATTTCAGCCGCCGCAGATACTCAACGGCGTCGCGTTCACGCGGGTCGAAGGTGCGAATCAGCTGTTCGCGCAGACGTTGTTTGTCGGCAAAGGCTTTATCATTGGCGCGGCGGTCTACCAAACGACGATAAGCGGTAGTGGCGGGCAAGGTGGAAAGATAAAGCGTCTCTGCCCCCGCCCCCACTGCCAGAGGAATCCAGGCTAAATGCTGCAATATATCTCCTGCGCCACCGGCATAAGCGTAAACGGCTGCCGCCAGAAAGGTCACCATGCCCCAGATATTCAACGGCTCTTTCGCCGCTTCTTTAATATAATTAGTCTTCTCACGCATAGCTTTACAGTCCGTAGTGCTTAGTCCGTAGTTCTTAGTTTGTACATTCCGTTCAATGCCTGCCTCCGCTTGCGCCAGCAGCTAGCGAAACGAAAACTACTGACTACGGACTAAGCACTACGGACTACGGACGAAAATCTATTCAAGGGCTTTCGCTCTATCGCTGGAACCGAGCGATTTACCGCCTTCGCTTTCCAAATTCGGACGCGCCGACTGTCCGCCGCTCGCCTGTTGTTTATAAGCAGCGAGCATATCTTCGACCTGTAAGTTCAGGGATTCGCGCTCAATTTCGGCAATCTGCGATTCGACGCCGCCCGTCGCTAAGTCCATCCGCGCTTCGGCAGAGGCGGAACGACGTTGAATCTTTTCGCGCATCTCATCGAAGCTGCCAGCATCATCGCCGACCTGAAAGGATGCCATCGCTTGCGAAAGCTGTTCCTGCATCTTTGCAGCACGGGCTTCGTTGACCAGTTGCTGGGCTTCGCTGGCACGTTTTTTGACTTGCAGGATGTAGTTGTCTAAAAACTTCTTTGCCTGTGTAGAAGCGACACGCGCCGAGTCGAGTTGCCCACGCGAGCGGTCGAGATTCGCCTGCTTCTCTTGCAGGGCGGTTATATAGGTGCGGGCGATGTTGTCGTTGCCCTGTTTAATCGCTGCTTTGATCTTGTAATCGTATTCGCCGATTTCGCGTTCCAGCAGTACAACCTGTTTTTCCAGTTGTTTTTCCGTCGCCGCCACCTGCACGACATTTTCGCGCATCTTCGGCACTTTATCCTGCATATCACGGATGGTCTGCTTGAGTATTAACTCAGGGTCTTCCGCGCTTTCGATAATGCCGCCAAAGACGGAACGAAACAACCTCTTAATCCTCTCCCACATAGTCTCCTCCTATGTTCATAGCCTCAACCTTCGCCGCTACAGAATACTCAAAAGAGAGGCTTATCAAATTTTGCCTTTGCATAATACCCGAAAGTGATAATTTAACATAGTCTGCAAATAATTAGCGAATTCGCAAAGCGCAGATTCGCTGCTATAATCGCTAGCTGATGCAGGTGATTCGCTAGCTCCAAATATCTTTACATATTCTTAAACCATTTTAATCTGTAGCTATGAACGACGAGCGTGAGCAGGAAGTTAGAGAACTTTTTGAAGCGGCGATGAAGCTGGAACCGCGTAAACGCGCCGCTTTTATTGAAGTTGCCTGCTCGGATGATGAAAACCTGAAACAGAAACTCGACTCACTCATCACCTCTTACGCCTCACCATCGCATCCCGACTCCGACCATATCGCCACCAAAGCGGTTGAGCAAACCAATCTATTAGGCGCTTATGACCTGTCGCCGGAACGCCTGACGCAACTGCAAACCCTTTTGGCTGCGGCGAAGGGGCTGGTCGGCAAACAGCGCGATGATTTTATTCAAAACGCCTGTAGCGATGATGAAGCCCTGCGGCGAGAACTTCTTGCCCTGCTCTCGGCGCACGACGATTCTGATGCCGATTATGCCACCGCCGGAGCAAGGCTGAATCAACAAGCCTCACTGCTGGGGCGGCAGCTTGATTCCTACGTCATTCAACGCGAACTCGGACGCGGCGGCATGGGCATCGTCTATCTGGCGCAGGATACGCGGCTCGGTCGTCCGGTAGCTCTGAAAGTTTTGCCCGCGACGCTGACGGCGGATGAAAAACGGGTGCGCCGGTTCAAGCAGGAAGCGCGAGCGGCTTCGGCGCTCAACCATCCCAATATCGTGACGATTTACGCCATTGACGAAATTGATGGTGCGCCGTTTATCGTCGCCGAGTACATCGAAGGCGAAACGGTGCGAAAGCTGATTCGCAGTTTCGACATCTCTGCGAGCCGCGCCCTTGACATCGCCATTCAAATCGCCGGGGCGCTGGTTGCCGCTCACGAAGCGGGCATCATTCACCGCGATATAAAATCGGAAAATATCATGGTCAGGCACGATGGCTATGTGAAAGTGGTTGATTTCGGCTTGGCGAAACTGACTGAAAAGCAACCGACGAAACTGGCGGATAATTCGCCGTTTGCCGCCAGTTTTCATACCAATCCCGGCGTCGTTCTCGGCACTGCCAGTTATATGAGTCCCGAACAGGCACGCGGCAAAGAACTCGACGCCCGCAGCGATTTGTTCAGCCTCGGCGTCGTGATGTACGAGATGTTTACCGGCGAAAAGCCTTTCGACGGCGAAACGGCGAGCGATGTAATTGTCAAAATCCTCTCCGTCGAACCCGCGCCACTTTCGGATTACACACGCGATTTGCCGGATGCCGTGCAATGGATTGTCAGCAAGGCGCTTCGTAAAGACCGCGACAAACGCTATCAAACTGCCAGAGAGTTGTTGAATGATTTGCAGGAATTGAAAGAGGAATTGACGCTGCAATCGCGGCAGAATCGCGGCGCGTCATCGTCAAAATTCTCTTCCGGCGCACGCCAAAGCCGCGAAGCAAGCGCCGGGGCATCGGCGGCAGTGTCCTCTACCAGCGCGGTTGCGGCGCAGACAGCGGCTGATGTTGACGAAACCCTGAAGAAGACGCGCCGTAGAAAGTTGCTGTGGATAGCGGCGAGCCTGTTGCTGATTGTGGCGGCTGTGGCGGCGCTGTTCGCGTGGCGCAAAATCACGGCTCCGAACCCGCTTTCATTTGAGAATCTGCAACTGACAAAAGCAACGCTGACAGGGAAAACCGATGTCGCTGCTATCTCGCCCGACGGCAAATACCTCGCTTATACGGTGCAGGAAGCAAATGGCAGACAGAGCCTGCAACTCAAGCAGTTAGTCGCCAATAATTCCAGAGAGATTGCCGCTGTCGGTTCAGGCTATTACAGTGGCTTGACCTTCTCACGCGACAACAATTTTATCTATTACGTGCTGGTGGAAGCGGGCAATTACCGCCGCCTGGCGCTCTATCAAGTGCCGGTCTTTGGCGGTTCGGAGCGTAAGATACTCGATAATGTCTTTTCGCAAGTCACCTTTTCGCCGGACGGCAAAGAGTTTGCTTTCGTTCGCCGTCTGGAAAACGGCGCAACCGCCTTGATGATTGCCAATGCCGACGGTTCCGGTGAACGCACCGTGGCGACGCATCAATCGCCGGAACGCTTCGACAATTCCGGTCCTTCGTGGTCGCCTGATGGCTCGCTCATCGCCTGTGGTGTAGAACGAGCCGACGAACAGGGGAAGTTGCATTATCAAATTGCCGGTATTCGCGTCAGCGATGGCAAAGAAGCGCCGCTTACCTCAACCGTCTGGGCGACGACGCAGGAGGTGGAATGGCTGCCCGATGGCAAAGGTTTACTGCTAATTGCCGGAATGCCGCAAGTGATGGCAACACAAGTCTGGTACATCTCCTATCCCAAAGGCGAAGCGCAGCGCGTTACCAACGATTTGAACTACTATAGCTGTTTGAGCATCACGGCGGATGGCAAGACCGTAGCGACGGTGCAAAAGGAAGATGCCGTCAATCTGTGGCTCGCGCCGTTTGCGACTCGCACTCCGGCAAAACGCCTGACCAGCGGCGTGGCGCGTAACCGCGAAGTGATATGGACGACGGACGGCAATCTTCTCATCAGCACGGACATCGGCGGCACATTGGAATTCTGGACGATGAACGCGGATGGCAGCCAGATGAAACAACTGACCTTCAAGGGCAACAACAACCATTCGCCCTCGCTGGCTTCGGATAATCGCCGCCTCGTCTATTCGTCGCGTCGCAACGGGCGTTATAACATCTGGTTACTCGATGGCGACGAAAGCAATGAACGCCGGTTGAGCGATGGCGACAGAGACTTCACGCCGCAGTTCTCGCCGGATGGCAAGTGGATAATTTATGCTTCTACCAATTTCAAGAAATGGAGTCTCTGGAAAGTTCCCGCAGACGGCGGACAACCGATTGAGTTGGCAGAATCGAATCTCGCTGTTCAAGCCGCTATTTCACCGGATCAGAAATATATCGCTTATAAAAGACGTGATGAAACAACCCAACAGGTGATGGCGGTGGTCATCCCTTTCGATGGCGGGCAGCCGGTAAAAACGCTTGCTCTGCCGCCGACTTCCGAGCCTAATCTGCGCTGGTCGGCAGACGGGCAAGGCTTGATCTATGTCAATACCAAAAGCGGCAGTTCCGAACTCTGGTATCAACCGTTAGCAGGCGGCGAAGCCCGACAACTCACCGACTTTCAAGCGGAAATCATCACCTCTTTTGCACAATCCCCCGATGGCAAACAGCTTGTCGTCGCGCTCAACGCCAAAAAGTATGACGCCGTGCTGCTGAAAAACTTACCCTGAGCGTTCATCACGGAGAATAGGTTTGCAGCGATAATGTCGCGCCGTCGGTTTGCGCCATTATCATGCCATTGCGTCCGGTTTGTAAAAGCCGGATGCCGCGCTGCTGATACCGCTCGACAACTTCCCGATGCGGATGCCCGAAGCGGCTGCGCTCACCAACGGAGATGACGGCAACTTGTGGTTGCACGGCTTTAAGAAAGGCATCGGTTGAAGAGGTCTTTGAGCCGTGATGCGGCGCTTTCAGAATGTCAGCCTGAAGCGGCAACCCGGATTTTATCAAAGCGGCTTCCGCTTCTTTTTCAATGTCGCCGGTGAAGAGAAATGAGGTTGTCCCGTAACGGAACCGTAGCACGACGGAGTTATTATTGGTTTTTGCTTGTTGTGTCGCCGATGGATGCAGTACATCAACAGTTGCGCCTTCGATGGTAAAACTCATTCCCGCTTCTAAAACCGCTAGTGGTCGCTCTTGTCGGGTTGCGCTCACCGCTAGTTTGTCAAATTCAACATTGCCGAAAAGCGGCTGTCCGACAAGCGCTTGCCCGACGGCGAAATTCTTTAGCACCGGAGAAAGCCCTTCGATATGGTCGGTGTCGGCGTGGCTGGCAACCACATAATCAATGCGCCTAAGTCCCATTGCCCACAAAAAACGGCAAACCACGGCTTCACCTACAGAAAAGCCACTCTGCTGGTATTCGGTTTCCGACGGTTCCTCATCTTCCTTCGCAGGTTCTCGCTTTTTCTGAAATGACATTTCGCCGCCGCCATCAATCAACATCGTCGCGCCTTGCGGAAAGACAATCAGGGCGCTGTCACCCTGCCCGACATCGAGAAAATAGACAGTCAATTTGCCACGCGGCAGACGATTCGGCGGCTGCACGATGGCAAACAGAGCGAGGGGCAACGTAAGCAGAAGGCAGTAGGCAGTAAGCAGTTTGCCACGCGGCATAAATTTTCGACGAAATGGTAAAGCCGTACCATCGGTGAATGAATTATTATATTGTGCCGCCTGATTCTGCATCGGCGCAACATTCTGCTTACTGTCCCCTGTTTTCTGCCTTCTGCTTACTGCCTTCTGCTTTCTGGCTACCGGCTGCCAGCGATCAATCAGCCACGCCAACAGACCAAGAGGGACAAAATAAGCGATGTAGATGATTTGTCGCCAGCCTTCATAATGAGCAACGCGGAAGGTTGAAAATGAGAAGGAAGAGAAAGGCGTAATGGCATGAACCAACAGGAAATGCGCTGTATTGACAAAGGCAGTCGCCTCTGTCGCCATCCAGTTACTGATAGAGGTGGTGATGAGCGTCGTCAGGGAGCCAAGCATAATAGCGCTGGTCAATAATCCGGCAAAGAGATTCAGCAAAATACCGACCGGGGCAACGCGATTGAAATAGCACGCCATAAGCGGCAAGGTAGCAAGCTGAATCAGGGTTGAGGTGATGAATAGCAGAACCACGCCGCGCAAAAGGGGTTGTAGTCGAAAACGGTTCAAGAGGATTGCCGTTTTTGATTTATCGAGATGATAGGTTATCGGCGCGTTTTGCCTCTCGCGCTGGAAGGCTCGCTCATTCCAAAATAAGGCTTCACCAATCGTCTTTACGATAGTCGGACAGGCAGGCGGCTGTGGATGCTCCGGCGTTGGTCGCCACTCGCCGATTTGACGAAGTTTCTCATTCACAGGAAGCGCCAGGGCGACAATCGCGGCGACGGCGATAAAGCTGAGTTGAAACCCGGCATCGGCTACCAGAGCCGGTTTCAGGGCGAGCATAATGAATGCCGCGAGAGCTACGGTATTGACGGATGCAGCTTGTCGAAAGAACAACGGCGCGAATAGCCCGACGCTAATCATCGTCATTGCTCTGGTGACTGGCGGCGCAAGCCCAACCATGAGGACGTAAGCCCAGAGGACGAGAAGTATCAGAGTTACACGCCAGAGGCTCGGTCTGACAGGTCTTTTCTTCGCTCGATAGCGTGAAAGAACCCTAACCGGAAAGTGCAACAATCTTTGTTTCTCCTCTTTTGCCTGATACGGAATGGAAGGAATGCGGAGACGCAGTAATACTAAGGCAATCAGGGTAATGTGCATACCGGAAATGACCAGCACATGAAACGTCGAACTTTCGCGCAATCGTTCGCTGGTCTCCGGGTCTATGAAGTAGCGATTGCCAAACAACATCGCTTTCAATGTTCCGGCTACCGGCTGCATAAATCTGCTGTCAATCGTCTGCATCATTCGCAAACGGAAATGATATAAGGCTGCAAGCAGTTGGTTACGGGGTTGTTGTCCAAGTGTTTCGATGAGCAACGGGCTTTTGATATTGCCTTTCGCGTCATATCCCTGACGCTCCAGAAATTCATTGAAGTCAGGAGAACCGGGATTTTTATAACTTCGTCCGTGTTCGAGGCGCACAAGGACGCGCACTCGTGAGCCGTAATCAAGCGCCAGTTGTTGATAACCCTGCATCGCCTGTGCATCGGCAGGCGCAGTCAACAAACGAACATGACCGCTTGCCGAAATGGTTTCCTGCAACACACGCACGCTTTCAACTTCAACATCGAGAAAGTAAGCATCCGGCGCGGGTTCCGGCGGCGCAGATAAAACGCCGGTCAACTCAACGGGTTCATGGAACGGCACAATGCCGGTTTCCAGAAGTCGTTGCAGCCGGTTCTCGGCAATCTGTGTGCGTTCTGCATAAGCAAGCAAGCCGCCAACAGCAACAAAACTGCAAAGCAGAAAGAGCGTGGCGCTAACCGACTTTTTGGCGAATAGGAATGTCGCGGACAGAAGCAGGAAGAAAATAAAGAGGACGAGTAAAAGCGCAGACGACAGCGCGAGAAAACGGTCAAGGAGAATGCCGCAGAGCAACGCGCCAAGCAGATAGAGGAATGGTTGTCGGTGCGGCAAAAAGCTCGATTCCGGCATACGCGATGGCGGTAAAACGGGAACCGCTCGCCCCTTTCCATAATTGATGTTCAGGCGGGCAAGTTTATTGCCGGTCAGGGCGTAGCGCAATGGTTTTTCAACATCAAGCAATTGGCAGCATTGGATGGCAGTCTGTTCTCTGCTATAAACTCATCGCTATTACAAAAGATTGTTTCATCGGACGCATTTTCTATGATTGACCACGACCAACTGTTTAAGGAGTTGTTCAAGTCCAGCTTCGGCGAATTTCTGCAACTCTTCTTCCCTGAGATGTACGCCTATGTGGATGAGCGGTCGCTGGAATTTCTCGATAAGCAGTATTACACCGATCTGCTTACCGGCGAACGCCGCGAAGCCGACATCATCGTGAAAGCCAAATTCCGCGATAAGGAAGCCTTCTTCATTACAGCAGTTGAAAATCAGGGCGATGCTCACAAGAAACCCGATTTTGCACAACGCTTCTTCTTCTACTTTTCGCACTTTCATCAGGCGTATCATCTGCCGGTCTATCCGATTGCCGTCTTTTATGGCAAAACGCCGAAAAAACCGATAGCCGATACCTACTGCGTCGAATTCCCTGACCGCAAGGTGTTGGATTTTCAGTTCCCGGTGGTGCAACTGAATCGCTTGAAGTGGCGCGATTTCATTAAGAATGACAATCCGGTGGCAATCGCCTTGATGTCGCGGATGCAGATTCCCAAGGCAGAGCGTCCGTATGTGAAGCTCCAGTGTTTGCGTCTGATTGCCGGAGCGAAGTTAAACCCGGCGAAAGCGCATCTGATTTTTGGTTTTGTGGATATGTCGTTAAATCTGGACGAAGAGGAAGAGAAGATTTTTCAACAAGAACTTGCTAAAATCGAACCGCGAAGGAGAAAGAAACCTATGGAAATCATCACTAGTTATGAGCGCAAAGGCATGGAGAGAGGCATCAAACTCGGCGAAAAGCGCGGCGAAAAGCGCGGCGAAAAACGTGGCGAAAAACGCGGCGAAAAACGTGGCATTCAACTGGGGGAACGCTTGGGTGCGTTGCGCGTGGTGTTGCGCCTACTGGAAAAACAACTAGGCGTGCTGCCTCTTCGTCTGCAAAAACGGCTTGAGAAACTCTCCACCGTTGAACTGGAAGAACTGAGTCAGGAGATGGCAAGTTTTTCGACTCTGCGCGACTTGAGCGGCTGGCTAAAGCAGAAAGCGATTTCCTGAAACCTCGCGCCGTCCTTCTCAACAAGAGTTTGCTACAATCGAGCCGTGAAGGAGCAAGGCGCCAACGATCAAGGCTCCTTCATCAAATCAGCGTTTGCCTGTTGAATCTCTTCGGGAAAGGTCTTTAAGGCGACGACAATTTGCATCTGTAGATTTTTGATTATCTCCTGATGGTCTGCGGCAAGGTCATAACTTTCACCTGCATCTACCAACAAATCATATAACTCAGGTTTGGCTAACGTGAGATTGCGTCTTTCACCCGGATAGTAGCGCGGCACATTCCAGCGAGCGATGTGCAGTTTCCATTTGCCCAGTCGGGCGGTTTGTAAATAGATGCCATCGAAAAAGAGATAAAGATTCTCTTGCGGTTTCTTCGTCTGACCAAGCAGAAAGGGCAAGGCATCTTTGCCATCAAGCGGCTGTTTCGTTACGGTTTGTGCATCCTTTTCGCCCGCCAGAGCCATTGCCGTCGGGAAGAAATCTATGGTGCAGAGAGGTTCGTCTGAAACCGTGTTTGCTTTAATATGCCCTGTCCAGCGCACGATACCGGGAACGCGGATGCCGCCTTCATACGTCCAGCCTTTGCGTCCGCGCAAATCGCCGGCGCTGCCCTGATACCATGGACCGTTATCGCTGGTAAAAAAGAGAATTGTGTTGCGGTCTAAGCCAAGTCGCTTCACCGCCGCCAGTATCTCGCCAACGCTCCAATCAATCTCTTCCACCACATCGCCATACAGCCCGCCTGCCGATTTGCCTCTGAACTTTTCGGAAGCAAAAAGCGGAATGTGCGGCATATTGTGAGCCAGATAGAGGAAGAAGGGCTTGTCTTTTGAGCGGTCAATAAAAGCAACGGCTTCTTCCGTATAACGGCGCGTCAAGGTGGTTTGATTGACCGGCTCTTCCAATGTCTCTTCGTTTCGCATGAGTGGCGTCGGCTTCATATCGTTGCTGTAGGGAATGCCGAAATAGGAATCAAAGCCATGATCCAAAGCGCGATGCGGCGCGACACTGCCGAGATGCCATTTGCCTACGCAAGCCGTTGCATAGCCGCGACGTTTGAGCGCCGTTGCCACTGTTGTTTCCGTTTGCGGCAAGCCGGTCTTATGCGTCGGGAAGAGAACATTGGCAAGCTGCATCTGTTGTGCGCCCATTCTCGCTGCATAACGTCCGGTCAGCAGGGCGGCGCGTGACGGCGTGCAGATAGGCGAGGCAACGTAGAAACTGGTCAGGCGCAAACCCTCACGCGCCATACGGTCAAGGTTCGGCGTTTTGATTGCCTTCGCGCCGAAACAGCCGATGTCGCCGTACCCCATATCATCGGTCAGGATGAAGATGATATTCGGCGGTTGAGAAGCCGGACGGAGTTGTTTTGCGATTCCTGCGCCGGGAACCGTGAACGAGATGCAACAAACCAATAAAACGGAGAGCCATCGGATTTTCATTTTGACTTGAGCCCTGAAGCGAACGTGAAAACTTTGCCTGTCTTCCTGCACACTCCGAATTGGCTGTGCTAGAGTAGCTGTTGTGCAAGCGCAAGCTAATCATCAAATCGCCGGGAACGCAATGCTCGCCCGACTATTGTTGTGCTTTTTTCCAGCCTGATGACAGGGACAAGAGCATAATGGAAACTGATTTTGTGTAAAAGACAGGTGAGAACAAGAGCGCGGGACTTCCATCATGCAGCTTACAGAACATCAACTTGCCGATTATGAGCGCGACGGTTTTCTGGTAATCGAAAATTTCGTCAACCGCGATACCTGTGAAACCTTGAAACGACGTGCCGATGAACTGGTTGCCGGTTTTGAAGTCGAAGGCATCGCCTCTGTCTTCTCGACCCAGGAACAGACGCGCACAAGTGATGATTACTTTCTCGAATCGGGCGACAAAATCCGTTTCTTCTTTGAAGAAGATGCCTTTAATTCGGCGGGTAGATTGAAACAGAGCAAAGCGCAATCAATCAATAAGATTGGTCACGCGCTGCACGACCTCGACCCGACTTTCGAGCAATTCTCGTATGCAAAAGAACTGGCGGAACTTGCCGCATCACTCGGCTATCGGCAACCGCTTCTTGCCCAATCCATGTACATCTTCAAACAACCGACTATCGGTGGCGAAGTTGTCTGCCATCAGGATGCGACCTTTTTATACACGGAACCGATGAGCGTCACCGGACTCTGGTTTGCGCTTGAAGATGCAACAAAGGAAAATAGTTGTTTGCGGGCAATTCGCGGCGGTCATCGCGGCGGGCTAAAAAAACGCTTTGTTCGCGCCGCGACGGGCGGGACAACCTTTATTACCCTTGATGACAGCGATTGGCAGGAACAGGAATCGGTCTGCCTTGAAGTCAAGCAAGGTACATTGATTTTGTTGCATGGATTGTTGCCGCATCTGAGCGAAGCAAATCGCTCGCCGCAATCGCGCCATGCTTATACGCTGCATATTATTGACGGTGTGTGTCATTATCCGGCAGAGAACTGGCTACAGCGCGGCAGACAGTTGCCATTTCGAGGCTTTGAAGCATGGAATTGAAACTCAAAAGTTGCATTGTTCGTAATTATCGCCCGGGCGATGAACTATCGCTGGTTCACGCCGCCAACAATCGTAAATTGTGGCGCAATCTGCGTGACCGCTTCCCGCATCCCTACACCATGGATGATGCGGTCTGGTGGGTGCAGGGGGCAAGCGCCGGCTATCCGGTCACAGACTTTGCTATTGAAGTTGATGGCGCGGCGGTCGGCGGCGTCGGCTTTATCCTGCGCGATGATGTTTACACAGGCACGGCAGAGATTGGGTATTGGCTGGGCGAGGATTATTGGGGGCGCGGCATCGTCACCGAAGCGGTGCGGGCAATGACCGATTATGCCTTCGGGGCGTTCCGATTGCATCGCATCTATGCTGAAGTCTTCGAGTGGAATCCGGCTTCGATGCGGGTGCTGGAAAAATGCGGCTATGAACGCGAAGGCAGATTGCGAAAGAGCGTCACCAAAGAGGGCGAAATCATAGACGCATTTCTCTATGCCATTGTGCGGTAATAGGTAAAGCGGGACAGAAAAGGGATGCAGCAGACCGACAATTTTACATCAGACAAGATTCTTCACCGCAGAGACGCGGAGAACGCTGAGACAACCAGAGGATTTTCGCTGCTCTCTGCGCTGTCTCTGGGTTCTCTGTGCCTCTGCGGTGAATCTGTCCTGACTAGCAAAGGAATTTTTCAAATGAGCGACATAATAAAACATTATCTCGAAGATTCCATTATCCAGTTTCAAAAGATGAAAGCTCACGCCGAAAAGGCAATGGCACAGGTTTCGGACGACGAGTTTTTTCATATCATAGATGTTGAATCGAACAGTCTTGCCATCATCGTCAAGCACGTTGGCGGTAATCTCTTATCGCGCTGGACCGACTTTCTAACTAGTGATGGCGAAAAGGAATGGCGACAGCGTGACCGCGAATTTATCATCGAAACGGCAGATAGTCGTGAACGCCTGATGCAACTTTGGGAAGATGGCTGGCGAGTCTTATTCCATGCGCTTGAGCCATTACAGGCAGAGGATTTTGAGAACCGTGTCATGATTCGTGGCGAACCTCACACCATTGTTGAAGCAATCAACCGCCAACTGACGCATTATTCGCATCACATCGGGCAGATGGTTTTTCTGGCGAAGCATATGAAATCTATCGACTGGAAAACCTTGAGCATTGCTCGCGGCAAGTCAGAGGATTTTCGTCAAGATATGTTGAACCGCTTTCAGGCGAAATGACGGGACGAACGGTTAGAATGCAGCAGCGAATCGAGCTACTCACTTTTACCACATTGCGCTAAACTGAAACAGCGTATCAATACAAGGCGGGAATAACATGAGAAAAAAACTCTTCATCATCGTTCTTTTCTTTATCACCTCCGGCTTGGCTTTCGGGCAGGCAACCAAGCAAGCGGAGCAGGAAGTTTTGCAGGCGGAGCAAGAGCGCATTGCTGCTGTCACCAGCGCAAACCTCGCCAAACTGGAACAACTGCTGACGGATGATTTGACCTTCACGCATTCCAACGCTTTGGTTGAAAGCAAAAGCGATTTCATCAATTCCATCAAATCGGGAACCATCAAATACGAAGCTATCAATCATAAAGCCGTAAAAGTGAGTTTATACAATAATACGGCGGTCTTGCGCGGACAGAGCGAGTTAAAGGTTCAGTACAAAGGGCAGCCCGTCAGTCTGCCGATTCGCTTCACCGCCGTTTATGTCAAAAAAGACGGGCACTGGCAGTTGGCGGCATGGCAATCAACGCGCACACAGCAGTAAATAGAGTTGTAAGATGCATGCACACGACCACGACGAAGAACATCATAGCCATTCGCATCACGCGCACGAAAGCAGCGGGCGTAGGTTGAAGATTGTTCTTGTGCTCACTGCAATCTATATGATTGCCGAAGCGGTTGGCGGCTGGCTGTCCAATTCGCTGGCGCTACTTTCTGATGCCGGACATATGCTGACCGATGTAGCGGCGTTGGCGCTTGCTATCTTCGCTTTGTGGTTTTCCTCGCGCCCGATAACTACGAAAAAGACCTATGGCTATTACCGGCTGGAGATTTTAGCTGCCCTTGCCAATGGCGTCGCCCTTGTCGTTATCTCGCTGTTGATTGTTTACGAAGCGATTCAGCGTTTGAAAAACCCGGAGACGGTTGCCGGGTTTGAGGTGATGCTGATTGCTATTGGCGGATTGATGGTCAATGGCATCAGCGCCTGGTTGCTGCATTCCGCTTCATCAGAAAATCTAAATATGCGCGGCGCATTCCTGCACATCATCGGTGATGCACTTGGCTCTGTCGGCGCAATCGCCGCCGGCATTCTTATATGGCTCTTTAACTGGACAATCGCCGACCCGATTATCAGTATGGCGATGTGTTTGCTTATCGTGTTCAGCGCCTGGACGCTCATCCGCGAATCGGTAAACATTCTGCTCGAAGGTACGCCGTCGCATATCGAAATTAAAGATGTGGTGAATGCCATGCACGAAATTCAGGGGGTGCGCGATGTTCATGACCTGCACGTCTGGACAATCAGTTCAAATAAATATGCGCTTTCGGCGCACGTCAGAATTGACGCCGATGCAGCATACAAAAAGACGCTCGACGCGCTCAGAGAGAAACTGCATCAGCGTTTCAATATGGATCACGTAACCATACAGATTGAATTGCCGGACACAGACGACGCCGTGAAACTCTATCAAATTGCCGGTAGACGCTCATCAAGCGTTTCTCACTAGATGGCTGTGACCGTATCATTTTGTTTGTACGAAATCTCTGCGCCTGAACCGAACTGCTCATGACCGTAACCATCCCCAATGCTTCTTCGCCAGCCGCCAATGCTACGAAAGCCTTTTCTCCCGCCGTCATTGCGCTCGGCTTGTTCGTCATTGGTTTGGGGGGCTTCTGGCTTTATCACTGGGCAAGAGACTTGCATCGCTTTATTCAAGGCATCTCCGGTTTTATCGCGCTCTTTATTGCCGAATTCACCATTTATCTGCTCGCCTGTTATGTGGCAACGCGCCGCGTGAGAAATGTAACGCGCCCGACGACGCTGCTGATTGCCGCAATCATTTTGCTTTTTGCCGCCGCCTTTCGCTTCGACCTGGCGCCGCAACGCGCCTATCTTTCCAGTGATGTCTATCGCTATATCTGGGACGGACGAGTACAGGCGAACGGCATCAATCCCTATCGCTACATTCCTTCTGCGCCGGAAATCGAATACCTGCGCGATGATAAAATTTATCCTAAAATCAATCGCAGCGATTATTACCCGACGCCTTACCCGCCCGCCGCACAGCTGCTCTTTCTGCTGGCTCATGTCATCTATCCGACGGTTACTGGCTTCAAAGCATTGATGGCAGTTTTTGATTTATTGGCTATCGTTGCGGTGATGCTAACGCTGGCGAAGAATGGACACAATCCGGCGTACGCTATCATCTTCGCGTGGCATCCGATTCTGATGTTTGAATCGGCGCATACCGGGCATCTCGAATCGGCGTTTATCCTCTTTCTGGTATTGACGCTGCTGGCGTGGAGTTATAAAAAAGATACCGTCACAGGTGTTATGCTGGCGCTGGCAGCTATGGTGAAATTCTATCCGGCGTTGCTCTTACCGCTTTTTCTGCGAACCAATCTACAAGAAGCTGAGGCGCTCGGTGCGAACTTCGCAGGGACAGAAACGACCAAGACCGAAGCAGAGAAGAGGCGTCCGTTGGCGTTTGTGCAGGTAATCAGTCAACAAATAAAACCCCTTTTCAATAAAGCGAATGTCAAACTGCTGGCGGCTTTCATTACAACCATTATTTTAACCTATCTGCCTTATCTGAGCGTTGGCGTTGCGCCTTTTATATCGCTTTCTAATGAATTTGATGAAGAAGGCTTTACCGGACAAGGGTCGCGCTATTTTCTGCTCTTAGCCATGCGGCAACTTCTACCGATGCCGACGACGCTTTTTTTATTGATAGCCCTGCTCCTGCTCATCGCTTTCGTTTACTGGTGGATGATAAAGCCGAAAGCGAATGCTGAAGTTATAGCGCGGGGCGCGATGGCGCTGATTGGACTCTATTTCTTTATCAGTACGCCGCGTTATCAATGGTACTATGCATGGATTTTGCCGTTTGTCTGTTTTGCGCCGCGTATCAGTTGGTTGTATTTGACCGGGGCGACGGTGTTACTGTATTGCGTTTGGTTTACGCCATACATCTACCCGGACATCCCGCTGTGGATTGGCGCAGCCATCTTTGCGCCGACGCTCGGATTTCTGCTCTGGGAGAACCGCCGGCAACCGCAAAGACAGACGCAAAACAGGGGGTATCAATACCACTTGTCAAAGGAGAGTTGATTGCCAGACGTGAATTTCGATTTTAATGACTCGGCGCTCAACGGGCGCGTTATTCTTGTCGCCGGAGGCACAGGCGGACTCGGCAGCGCAAGCGTAGCGTTGCTGGCGCGTGACGGCGCAACGGTTATTGTCGGCTATCGCAGTGACCGCAACCGCGCAGAAGCCTTGAAACAGGCTATAGAAGCCAATTACGGGGCGAGCCTTCATCTCGTCGAAGGCGATATTGCCGACCCGGAAGTGCGTTTGCGATACGTTGAGACAGCAGACAGTATTGGCGATGGGCTATACGGCATGATCTGTTTTACAGGCAATCCGGCGCGGGTGAAATTTGATGACGTGAGCGATAGCGATTTACACGCTTCCATGCAGGAGAACTACATCGCGCCGGTTCTGTTGGCGCGGGAAGCGGCGACAAAGATACAGGCACATAAACGCGACGGCGCTATGGTGCTGTTTTCGACAATGCAAGCAGTTGCGCCTTTCGATTCGAGCATCAATTATGCTGCGCCGAAAACGGCGTTGATTCAGGCGGCAAAGATTATGGCAAAGCAATGGGGCGGCGCGAACGGCATCCGGGTCAATGTCATTGCTCCCGGTGTCAATCGCGCCGGTATGGCGTTGCAATCCATCGAATCGGGTAAGTATGATTTCTTCGTCAAGCAGAACATTATTCCGCGTTTCGGACGCCCCGAAGATGTGGCAAAAGTTGTGCGTTTGTTGGTAGAGCCGGATAACTATATCACCGGGCAAGTCATTACCGTTGATGGCGGCTTGACGCTGCGCCGCGATAAATAGCGGTAGGAAAGAGAAAATTGAACCACGAAGCGCACGAAGACCACGAAGAAAAGAAAGAGAGAAGAGCAAAAAACAACGAATAAGACTACCTGTTATATAAGACTTTTCCCTCTTCGTTTTGCGTCTTTTTTCTATTTTCTCTTCGTGGTCTTCGTGCGCTTCGTGGTAAAACAAATGTTAGTTACGTTCAGGTTATTGATTTTGAATCTGCGTCGTTTAATGCGAGTGAGGAATGAGATGAGAATGCTTAAAAAATACCTTCTGTTTCTCTGTGTACTTCTATCCACCGCTACGGTTTCAGCGTCCGCGCCTTCTCGTCCACCGAAAACGGTAGTAAAAGATGCGGCGGCAAAGACCATGCTCTTAGGCGCACATCGCCTATCGCTGCAATGGGTCAGTTGGGACTATTTCGGCAAAGCCATCGTCACCGACAAGAAAGGTACACTTTCTATTAAAGGCGAACAGAAAGCCAGAAAAGGCGATGACTATGTTCGCATTGAAGGCATCATTACCGAAATCTCCGCCAAAGAGTTCAAACTCGATGGCAGCGTTGAAATGAAGGTTTCGCACATCAACAACGGCGAGCCTTGCAAACGCCAAGGCGAATTGACCTTTGCCATCAAAGGCAACCGCCGCTACTGGCGAATGCAGCAGATGGACAATCCATGTGACGGCGTTACCGATTACGTAGACATCTATTTCCGTTGAGGAAATGCCTTATGCGAAGATTGAAAGAGTTGGCTGGCGACCCGCGTTTTATCTCCGGCATCTTCAATTATTGTGATCGTTGGTGCGAACGCTGCCCATTCACCGCTCGCTGTCTGACCTTTGCCACAGAGCAGGAATACCGGGGCGATGAAGAAGAAATTGATATAACCAATCAGAAATTTTGGGACGTCCTACACACGATGTTTGAAGAAACCAAAGAGATGCTGGAAGAGATGGCGGCGGAACGCGGCATCGTTCTCGACGATGCCACTTTGGAAGCGGCAGCAAGAGATAATGAAAAAGATCGCCACCGCCGCGAGAATCACCCGTTGGCGAAAGCGGCAATGGCGTATGCCGAGCTTTCGAGAAACTGGTTTCAGCAACACAAAACAGCCCTTGAAGAGCTTCGCGCCAAAGCGCAAGATGCCATTCAGACCGGGCTGCAAGAATTTGATTTGCACGAAGTCAAAGCCTCAACCCTTGACGCCTTTGCCATAATTCAATGGTATCAGTTCTTCATTGGCGCGAAGGTCGGGCGTTCCCTCAGCCAGACGGCTGATGAGTTCATTGAGATAGATGATCTACAAAACGATGCCAACGGCTCGGCAAAGATAGCGATGATTGCTATGCAGCGTTCTATCGCCGCTTGGGGACGCATCCGCGAAGAATTACCCGAAACTGAGGAAAGCGTCTTACCAATTCTGTTGCATCTGGAAACTCTGCTTCGTACCATGAAACGGGAGTTTCCCAACGCTGAGTATTTCATCAGACCCGGATTTGATGAACTATCGGAAGCGACGGTGAATTGATTTTCTGTAGGGAGGTTGCCCGATGCGCCGTCATGCTATGCCAAAACTCGCCTGTCTGCTGCTGGCTTATCTCTTTGTCGCGTCGCCCATCGTTCCACAACGAGCCAAGCAGAAAAAAAAGCCACTACTCACGCCCGATATTCAGACGGTTCTTGATAGCATTTCGGCGAACTCATTGCGCGGTCATGTGTCATTCCTTGCTTCCGACTTGCTTGAAGGGCGCGGTACACCGTCTCGCGGTTTAGACCTTGCCGCCGAGTATATTGCCGCGCAGTTTCGCCGCGCCGGACTCGAACCCGTTGGCGATGACGGCTATTTTCAGACTACCGACCGGACAATTCCGGCAAAAAAAGAGGCTGCCGAAAGCGCCAATAGCAGCGAGCCGAATGCCGCTGCGTCGTCCGTAAAAGTTCGCAACGTCGTCGGCTTGTTGCGCGGCTCCGACGCTACGTTGAAAGATACTTATGTGCTGATAACCGCGCATTATGATCATCTGGGAACGCGGGCGAATCTCGAAGGCGATAAAATTTTCAACGGCGCGAATGATAATGGCAGCGGCACAGCATCAATCATTGAATTGGCAGCGGCGTTTGCCGCCGCTAAAGTGAAGCCGAAGCGCAGCCTCGTCTTTATGACCTTCTTTGGCGAAGAACTCGGGCTGCACGGCTCGCGCTATTACGGGCAGCATCCTCTCTTTCCGCTTGAAAAGACCGTCGCGCAGATCAATCTCGAACAGGTCGGGCGCACCGATAGCAGTGAAGGCGCACAATTGCTGAATGCGTCCGTAACCGGCATTGACTTTTCCGAAGTTGGCGCAGTTTTGCAAAAGGCGGGCGAACGAACCGGCATCAAAGTCTATAAACACGCGCAGAACAGTGATCGCTTTTTCGGCGCGAGTGACAATCAATCGCTGGCTGACTTAGGTATTCCGGCGCATACTGTCTGTGTTGCTTATGTCTACCCGGATTATCACAAAGTCAGCGACCACTGGGACAAAATTGACTATGACAATATGGCGAAAGTGGATCGCGCCATTGCGCTTGCCGTCTTTATGATTGCCAGCGAAGCGCGTGCGCCGCAATGGAACGCGGCAAACCCGAAAGCCGCCCGTTATTTGGCAGCCTGGAAACGCCTGCACCCGAATAATTGAAATATGTCGTTACTTGGCGGCAAAGAATTAGTCGGGAAATCGCTGTGAAAGGAAGTCGCAACCTTTTCTAAAATTGAGCGTTTTAGTTGATGAAGGCGCAAACCGGAGGGCGGAATGCGGAAGCTCTAAGCGCTCACTGTGCTTACACGCGTTGTCCTCGCGCTCACGAGAACAACGCTTATTTGTCCCACACTTTCTTCGCGGCGATTCCGCTCTCCTGCTTGCGCCTTCTCAAAAAAGTGGTTATCTTCGTCACCTGGTTATCTGCGTTGCCACTGATAAAGTTAAGAAAAGCACACACTATGCCAGTTTCTTGCTGTGTTGCAGGCTTTTTGTGAAATCGTGTAACTACTGATTTGTATACAGTTAAGCAAGTTCATTTCAACAGGTGGATACGAAAGTGTGCAGCAACGGACAGCTTGATTGGGAAGAAAGTATCGCTCGCTGGAAAGTCGCTATACAATAGCAAGACGACTTTATGGAGAATTATTCACCGGCAACAGAGAGTTGCTCGCTAAGATAAGCTCGGCACAGCTTGATAAAAGCTCCGACTGCCGGAGCGATATAATCACTCTTCAGATATGCCAGACCGAACTCCCACCTTACATCTAATTCGCGCACCCGCACCGCACAGAGTTTACCGCGAGCAACTTCCCGCCTTACCGCCGCTTCGGGCAGAATCGTAACGCCGAAATTGAGTTTTACCATTTTGAGTATCGCTTCGTTGCGTTGCAGTTCCATGATGATGCGCGGAGCCAACCCGCTCTTTTCAAAAAAGAGATCAATCAGCCGCCGCGTATTGCCGCCTTTTTCGCCGAGGATAACCGGCTCTTCCGCAAGTTGTTCAACGGTAATAGTACGCGCCTGCGATAGTTTGCGCTCAGGACTCATGACGGCGATGAGCTTATCGCTCTTTAAGCGTTCCGTCGTTATATCGGAGTTCTCCACCGGCAGAGATACCAGCCCGATATCAAGGCGGTTATCGAGAATCTGTTGAATAATCCATTCGCTGGTGCCGCCAAGCACCGAGAGGTCAAGCGCCTTGAAGTTGCCGCTGATTTCGCTGAGGATTTCCGGTAAGGGTTGCACCGTCACTGCCGTAGAGGCAACGCCGATATGCAGTCGCGCCTGTTCCGCTTGCGTAATTGCCGCTAGAGCAGCTTTCGCTTCGTCATAAGCCCGTAAAATCGTTGCCGTGTGTGACAGCAGCAATCTTCCGGCATCGGTTAGATAGAGCTTCTTGTTGACGCGCAGAAATAGCGGTGCGCCAATCTCTTCTTCAAGCTGTTTAATCTGCACGCTGACGGCAGCCTGGGTTAAATGAATCCGCGCCGCCGCATTGGTGAACGAACTTTCTTCCGCTACCGCTTTGAAAGTTTTGAGCAGACGGTGTTCCATAGTCTCTATGTTGTACTGCGTTCCGGGTATATAAGCAAAGCGTTTGAAATCAAATTTACGAAATCGTTGTCGGGTGTGCGGGCAAGGATGTCCGCGCTTCCGGTAAAATGCTTGTAACGTTCTAATGGAAAAAACTATTTAGCCGGATAACCGGAGAGTTTATACTGCAACCTACCGGAACACGATTTGAAGCAATCGTCTGTCTTATGCCGAAGCATGAAGAGCCATGCTTTCCGGCAGATTTCATAACCCCTGATTCGGTTTATGGCTCCCGCAGATACAGGATTTCAGAGGCAAGGCATGAACACAAGAAGTAAGTACAGCAATTTTGGCAATGTGGATGACTATCTGTTGTCGTTGAGTGACCACAACAAGACCTCACTGGCAAAGCTCCGTCAACTCATCCGCGAAACTGCGCCACAAGCCAGCGAAATGATGAAATACAACATGGCGTATTACGAATATAAGGGCATGCTCTGCGCCTTCGCCGCACAGAAAGATTATCTTAGCTTCTACGTTCTGGATGATGAGCAACTCGAAAAGTACCGCGATGAATTATCCACGCTCAAGATCAGCAAAGGCTGTATTCGCTTTCAGAAGGTTACAGATTTTCCTGAAACTATCGTCCGTCAAATTGTCGCCGAAGCGGTGAGGACGAACGAGTTGCGCGATGAAGTGAACGCTGATAGATAGGCGACCGCGAAAGATAAAATAACAGTTGTGGAACTATTTATTCTGCTGATGAACCTCTATACTTGGACAAAGAAAATACACTTTTTTTCTTGTCTACCTCAAAAGGTTTTCGTATGCAGTTAGATAAAGTCCTGCTCCAATCGCTTTTCTGTGGCTCACACTTTTCAGCCTGAACCAATGTGGTCTATGATTGCTGCTGAAATTACCAATCTAAGGATGCAAGCAAAATTATGACGAAAAGATACTGGCTTTATGCGACGGTACTGGCGACATTGCTTTTGGCATTGAGCGTTATTAGCACAACATCAACAACGACGGCGGCGACACCGACTTTCTCCAAAGATGTCGCGCCCATTCTCTATAAGAACTGCGCTGTTTGTCATCGCCCGGGCGATATTGCGCCGATGTCCTTACTCACTTATGAAAATACGCGCCCGTGGGCAAGGGCAATCCGCGAACAGGTCATCACCGGGCAAATGCCGCCGTGGCACGCCACGCAACCACATGGCACATTTAGCAATGACCGGCGCTTGAGCGAACAGGACAAGGACACGCTGATTCGCTGGATAGATGGCGGCGCACCGCAGGGCAATGCGAAAGACTTGCCGCCACCGCCAAAGTTTTCCGATGGTTGGGAAATCGGCAAACCAGACGCCATTCTCAGCATGGCAAAAGAGTATGAGGTTCCTGAGTCGGGAGAGATTGCCTATCAATACTTCCAAGTGCCAACCAATTTCACTGAAGACAAATGGGTGCAGGCAATCGAAGTGCGCCCGGGAACCAGAAGCGTTGTGCATCACGTCTTAGTCTTTTGTCGGGAACCGGGAGCCAAGGCAGGTCCCCTGCCGTATGCTCATGTCGTTCCGAAATTGCCGCATCAACACGGCGGCGGTCCCGGTAATCTGGTCGCCACCACTGCGCCCGGTACGAATGCCTTGATTCTACCACCGGGCAAGGCGCTGTTGATTAAAGCGGGTTCAGTGCTGCTCTTGCAGATGCACTACACCACGAATGGCACGGCGGCAAAAGACCGTTCCAGCGTGGGCATCATTTTTGCCAAGCAACCGCCGCAACAGGAGATTCGCACCAATGCCTTTGTCAATCCCTTGTTTGTCATTCTGCCCGGCGCTAATAATCACGAAGTGAAATCCGCTATTCAATTCACTGAAGACACACATATTCTCGGCTTGATTCCGCATACGCATCTGCGCGGCAAGAGTTGGGACTATCGCATAATCTACCCGGATGGGCGCACGGAAACTGTCTTGTCGGTGCCGAAATATAATTTCAACTGGCAGACCTACTATGCCTTTGCCAAACCGCTTGCGGCTCCCAAAGGAGCGCGACTGGAAGCGACGGCACATTACGACAATTCAACCGCCAATCGCTTCAACCCCGACCCCAAAGCAACAGTTCGCTGGGGCGATCAAACGTGGGAAGAGATGCAATACACCGGCATTATCTTCTCGGTTGATAAACCGCAGGATGCGGCAAGCCCGCAGGCATCTCGCACAGGCAAGAAATAAACTGAGTAGAAGGGTTGGTTGGAAAGACAACTAACCCTTCTATAAGCAAAGCAATCCCGCAAAACCCGACACTACTGCCAGCAGCGATTGTCTATAACCTTTCTTATCGCCTGAGATTGCTGTCGTCTGCTTTGAGTTCAGCCTCTATCTTTTCCAAATCCCGTTGATTCTTTTTGCGATAATAAGTGACGAGGAAAATAAGTATTCCTAAAACAATAATGCCAATGGCGATAAGAGCCGGAGTAGATAGAAACATACAAACCTCCTTCCGTTATCTTACACAGCAAAAGATATACCTGAACGTCTTTGGAAGAAGAAAACCCGATGGAAAACAGAGCTGTCGGTCAGCGTCCTGAGAAAAGCGTTTACAGACATTTTGCTTGAAAAGGTTTATTCTACTGCCTTTCTTGTTCCCTCCATAATCCTGGATGAAGACATAAGAACGCGCAATGCTGCTATATATTTAAGATTTTGGTAACACTGATGCAATAAAGCGGCTCATAAAAAACCGTTATCATTTGCATAAACGCAGTCTCAGTAAATCCCTTTTACTGTCTGCATTTAGCTCACCATCTTGCTCTTTTGGGACACCATAGGGACACCAAACGCCAGAATTTCACCCGCCAGAAGCTCCGAACTCCCGGCTACCGCTTCATCAGTGAGATGGATGTAACCATCTGATGTGGTTGAATTTTGCTGGTCTGCTTTATTTCTTGAATAAAAGCCTGACGCAGAAGGTGGATTTGGCTTCATTCTTTTTACTGGTATTTGAGTATTCTGCTTTGTCGGTTCATCAGGCTTTTCAACTGATGCTTTTTTATCTAGCCGGCAAAGAAGACCTCTGACTTTAGGCAGAGGATGAATTTGCCATCCCCGTAGGGGATGATTGGTTGCAAG
>Ga0187894_10001322_pt1 | contig 32028 bp, 20 predicted proteins | sample GBC1701081metaG_FD_136650 | JGI IMG/M metagenome (GOLD analysis project Ga0187894, IMG submission 136650) | White microbial mat communities from a lava cave in the Kipuka Kanohina Cave System on the Island of Hawaii, USA - GBC170108-1 metaG ...
GGTGTGCAGCCCGTCATTGGTGACATTGCCGGCATTGTCATAGCTGTAGGTGTAGTTGAATGAGCCGCCATTATTGACGCTGGAAATCCGATTTGAAGGGATGCCGCCGCTTTGTTGCAAGGTGATCGTTTGAATCTGTGTGCCGCCACTTACTGCGTCATGAGTCGTCGTGCGATTGCCCCACCGATCATAGGCAAAGCGTCGTTGGGCGCTGGTGCCATTGGTCGTTTGATTCGAGGTCAGCAGCCGTTTCTGCAAGTCATAGGTATAACTGGCGCTTTCGGTCAACCCGCCGATGCTACCGCTAATCGAAATCATCTGATGCCCGTTTCCGGCTGTCGTTCCCGCGCCGCTCTGTCCGGCTGCCGCCTGATAGCTATAGCTCAGGCTCAATAGTGTGCTGCCGGTCTTGATGGCGCTCTGTGAAGCCAGAAAGCCTCGATTGGTGTCGTGCGTGAAAGTTTCAACGACGCCATTACCGAGAGTCCAGCCATTGCGATAACCCGCCACGCTGTAGGTGATACTGCTCACATAATTCGCGGCTGCGGCATCGGTAAGCGATGTAAGGCGTCCGGCGCTGTCACGGTTTCGATTCATTTGCCTTATCGAAGAGTTTATCAGATCATTTGCTGAAACGATAAACAATGCCTGATGAGAGACGTATATTCATATCGGTTCGTCCGGGAATCGGATGATTGAAAATGATGTCTGCCTGAAAAACGCGAACCGCAAATTTCTTGTTGAGATGAATGTCAAGCCCGCCGCCAAACGATTCGACACGGAAGGTTTTGGATTTGTTCTCTGGTGGAACGCCGAACTCTTGCAAATTGCCGCGTAGATTGGCGAAACCGACCATGAACTGCGAAAACACAGAGGCGCGGTTGCCGCTCAGGGTGAATCTTGGACCGGCAAGAACGGTGTATTGCGTCAACGAACCGTAGTGACCGCTGACCTCGACGGCAAAGCCAAAGCCCTTCACGAAATCGGCGCTGATGCCGCCATGCCAGCCATTAGTATTCACGGATTGGCTCGTTCCCTCATTACGCAGAAATGAGTAGCCGACAAAGCCATCGGCGCGATAGTCGCTTTGCGCCAGAGCGGGAAAAGTTAAAAGTAAGAAAAGAACGCTCAACCAAACAAGTTTCTTCACGCCTATCACCAGAAAAAGCTTTTGCATTGATTTCCTCCTCGCATTAGAGCCGCAGGATACTCGTCAGAATGAATGGGGTTGCTGTATAACCCCCTAAGAGCAAATTGTTATAGGAACATACAGACTTTGAGATTTGCGCCATCCAAATAAATTGATTGAAAGTCCACCTTTCTTTTAACTTCTACTACTTGCAGCTACATCCAGGTATATTGGTACTGCAAGTTTTCTCCCGATTAGCCTCACATCCATTTCTTGCTTCATTACAAGCAATTATGGCGCTGATAAAACCAACGAGTGCTGTGGCTATGCATACACCACAGCGGATTAGTGTTATTATAGGCGGGACTATTGGGCTTCTCCTACAAACACTTGTACACCCAACGAGAGCAGTAATAGCAGCCAAGGTAGCTGCTGTTATACAAATGGTATAATTTCGAGTACACTTGCGCCCTTCTTGCTTACAACATTTTCTGCAATCATCCTGCGCCGTACTAATGATATTCTCTTCAGGTAAAGGAGATAGCTTTACAGAGAAAGAAGAAAAGACTTCATCAAAACTGCGATCCTCTAATCCCAATGGATCGGTACGATTGGTTGGGTCATTTGTGGTGAAATTATAACGATTCAGTTGTTGAGGGGGTATCTCTAAACCAAGAACTTTGCTATTATTTCCGCATCTGGAGCCCCCATGGATTCTTGTGAGATCAAAAATCGGGTCACTCTCAGCAAATCTGCCGACAGAATAGCTATAATAGCGATTCACGGCATAATCCATTCCGGTTTCGCTGTCTCTTTCATAACTCGTAAAGCGGTGATTTTCTTGTTCACCGGATGTGCCAAACTGTTCACCATACGGCAGATGTCCCATGCGTCCGACAATTGCGCTGTTGGTGTCTAAAACGACGCGCTCACTCAAGCGGTCATTCAAGTAATAGCGTGTCGTGCCGCCAGCAAATCGCCCGATCATGCGATTGCCTGAATAAATAAACTCAGTTGATAAATTGCCGGTGCTGCCATCATATTCAGCAATCACTTGCCAGTCGTCCCACACATAACGAGTGATAGTTGTGCCGACGGTTTTCACAGTGCGACGATTTTTATAATCATAGGTATATTGCGCCGTCGCCCCGCTATCCACACTCACCAAGCGATTTTCGGCGTCATAAATGTAGGTGTGCAGCCCGTCATTGGTGACATTGCCGGCATTGTCATAGCTGTAAGTGTAGTTGAACGAGCCGCCATTATTGACGCTGGAAATGCGATTTGAAGGGATGCCGCCGCTTTGTTGCAAGGTAATGGTTTGAATCTGTGTGCCGCCACTTGTCGCGTCATGAGTCGTCGTGCGATTGCCCCAACGGTCATAAGCAAATCGCCGTTGGGCGCTTGTGCCGTTCGTCGTTTGATTTGAGGTACCAAGACGGCTCAACAAATCATAAGTATAAGCGGCGCTCTCTGTTGTTGAGTTAATCGAACCGCTAATCGTCATCACCTGTCCGCTATTGCCTGCCGTTGTTCCTGCGCCATTTTGTCCAGCACTTGCCTGATAGGAATAGGTCAAATTCATCAATGAGGTGCTATTCTTCGTCGCCGTTTGACTCGTTAATTGCATCCGATTGGTGTCATAGCCATAGGTTTCGATTGCGCCATTGCCCAAAGTCAAGCCTGTTACTTGTCCGGCAGGGTTATAGGACATACTACTCAAATAATTTGCTGATGCGGCATCCGTCAGCGACGTAAGGCGTCCGGCGCTGTCACGGTTCAAATTCACTTGTCGGGTTGACGGATAGATGATGTAGCCTCTTAGTTCTGCGGCGCTCACCGGAGCAGTTCTGGTGTAATTGCCTTTCATCTTGAGCATCGTTGAGCAGGTCAAAAATGTCAAAGCGCCAACGCAACCGGCTGTTGGCGGCGAGAATCCGGCGCAAATCAAGCTGCGCCCGCCGCAATAAAATAGCCCAAGCGTAAGTTCGTCTATGAATTTGCGCTTTATTTCCCAATCTTATTAAAGGTGTCAACGCTCATTCAGAAGTAACTGAGCGTTGACATTACCAATCTTCACATTGGAATCTGCGGGTGCAAGGCGAGATTATGATCCAAAGTAAGCCTTGATAATCACAAGCCGAATTTTGTCTATGCGGCGCTTGATTTTGCCGTCTATGATCTCACACGGCACTTGAATCGGCGCTAGAGTTGTGCCTCCTGAAGAAAGTATTGCAACCATCGAGGTTTCCCCTAAGTACTTCCACTCTTTGTCTATCAGACCCTCGAATCTACACCAGATTTCACGAAGGACTTTTTTAGAATTATTACGAATTTCAACACTTGCCCGCACATAACCGACCACTTTAGGGACGCGGATAGAATCGGCTGCGGCATCGGAGTCGTCAAGAAAATAGGTGACGCCGGGCGAAAAGTACAGATGCACTCCAGAAAAAGACTCTGTAGGAGTCGAGAGTTCGAGATGGATTGGTACTAAGTCTTTTTTATTTCGTTGATCTTCTCTAAATTGAACTTCGGTGATGCTGACGGTCCATGAGCGCAGTTGTTTGTGCAGAATCATCGCCTCTGTCTTACTCATTTCCTCCTTTGCAGCATACTCTACAATCCCTGTTATCACTCCAGGCTCTAGTCTATATCTAAATAAGTACGGACCATCCGGTAAGAGAACGCTAAACGCCTCAACCGAAGCCGGACCAAGGTTCTCGACCTGCACATATATCTCTATGTCTCCGTCAGGGGCTGTAGTAATGCGGGCACACATTATCCTGACCGGCATATCGTCACGATTTTGCACGTTCATCTGACATTTTTCAGTCTGTCCATAAAGCATGGGCGTGAAGAGCGCTATTGCCCAACAAGCAGCTATAATCTTTTCTTTAGAGAAATGTAACATCATGGTATTCCTCGCTATAGTGAACCTCACTTGGTTCTGTTGACATTTCAAAATCCGGGATCTGCAAGTTGCAATACTAAGCCAGTTAGTGCGAAATACGGCTCAGAAGACGATTTGTAACAACTCCTTGTTTGACGACACTTATCATCAAATGTCAACAGAACCTGGATCGATGATCCATAACACCGCTACTTTAGAGTCCTTTTACACCTGACAGTTCCTTCATGAGTGGCAGCTACTTGATTTTCATTTTCGCATGTCGCTCCCATAATCACACTTAATTTAATATCCTTACCAAGCCCTTCCTTCTTAATCCTGAAAGTAATTTCTACGTCTACTATAAGGGTTGATCCCCTTTGAGTTTTGCTCAACACCTTAGTTGATATAAGTTCGATAAAGTCGTTCGCCTCTAAATCGCCACCTGTTGGTACCGCAATAGTTGGATTTTTTGCAGGAACATCCTGGATTTTAAACTTCGCTCGGAAGGTATTTTCTTTTTCGCATATGTCAGATTCTGCAAACATTTGACCGCCACCATCCGTGATTGTGCAGTCACGAAGCGGAGGGGGTTGCTGCCCCCGCGGTGGAATAATGATAGGCGGGTCAAACGCATCACAAGGATATTCATATCTAGGACCTTCCAGAAATAAGCCTTTGGGGTCGTGATTATGAATCGGGTCGTTGAGAACATAGCTATAGCGATTCCAACTCTGCGGATTCACTCCCCCGGCGCTTGATTCATACGGATCAGCCGACATAAATCTGCCGACACTTTGCGCGTAGTGCCGATTCCATGCGTAGTCGGTGTTGCTTTCGCTGTCGGCTTCATAACTCGTCAGGTGGCGTTTATCCTGTGTCCCGCTGCCGCCTATCTCGTCGCCAAATGGCAAATGCGCCTGCCGCCCGATGATGTTGCCGTTGGCGTCGAGAATTGCCCGAATGCTCAATTTATCGCTGAGGAAATAGACTCTGCCGCCCTGCTCTTTGCAAATCGGCACATCTTCATAGAATATATGCTCGGCAATCAACGCGCCGGTGCTGCCATTGTATTCAGCGATTACTTTGTCATTCTCCCAAACGTATCGCGTGATGCTGCCGCCAGCGCCAGTCTTTTTGATGCGTTGATTTTTGTAGTTGTAACCATACTGCGCCGTCGTGCCGTTATCCACGCTCACCAAGCGGTTTTCGGCATCGTAAATGTAGGTGTGCAGCCCGTCATTGGTGACATTGCCGGCGTTGTCATAGCTGTAATTGTAGTTGAATGAACCGCCATTATTGACGCTGGAAATCCGATTTGAAGGGATGCCGCCGCTTTGTTGCAAGGTAATGGTTTGAATCTGTGTGCCGCCACTTACTGCGTCATGAGTCGTGGTGCGATTGCCCCAACGGTCATAAGCAAAGCGTCGTTGGGCGCTTGTGCTGTTGGTCGTTTGATTCGAGGTCAGCAGCCGTTTTTGCAAGTCATAGGTATAACTGGCGCTCTCGGTCAACCCGCCGATAGTGCCGCTAATGGAAATCATCTGATGCCCGTTGCCGGCTGTCGTTCCCGCGCCGCTTTGTCCGGCTGCCGCCTGATAGCTATAGTTCAAACTCAACAGCGTGTTGCCGGTCTTGGTGGCGCTTTGCGAAGCCAGAAAGCCTCTATTGGTGTCGTGCGTGAAAGTTTCAACGACGCCATTGCCGAGCGTCCAGCCATTTCGATAACCCGCCACGCTATAGGTTATACTGCTCACATAATTCGCGGCTGCGGCATCCGTAAGTGACGTAAGGCGTCCGGCGCTGTCACGATTCAAATTCACTTGTCGGGTTGACGGATAAATAATTTGCGTCCGCGCTCCGGCGCTATTGGACGAATAATTTGTCGTGTAATTTGTGCCGTCAATGCTTCGGGTTACAGAAGTGAGCCGTTTGTCGCCATTATAGCCAAAGCTCTCGCTGCCCGCGCTCAATAATAATCCATTGGTGCTGCTGCTTTGATTGATGTCATAGGTGTAGGCAACACTTCCTGTGGTTGCTACGCCCGGCGCATTCGATGTGTTGTAACTGACGCCGGTTAAGCGGTTCAAGTCATCGTAGGTATAGGTCGTGATAACGCCTCGCGCATCGGTTCTGGTTTGCACGGCATCGAAATCGGTGTAGACATATTTGGTTGTCCACAACGTCCCGGTGCCATCGTTGATGGTTGCCGTTTGTTCGGGAATTTTCTCATATAACAATCGTCCGGCTGCGTCGTACTTGAATGAGCGCAACTGATTGCCTTGATTCACTTGCGTTAGCTCATCAAGCAGATTGTAAGTATAAGTCGTATCATCTTTGAAGTCACCGACAGCATCCTGTTCCGTCACTTTCGTAAGCCTGCCAAGTCCATCGCTTTCGCGTTTGGTTTTTCGATTCACCTGATCGGTGATCGTCTCGGTATTGCCGCTATAGGTTGTCTGTACGGTGTTGTTATCAGGAAAGGTTACAACCGTCACTCTGCTCAGAGCGTCATATTGATAAGCAAGTGCCGGTCCCGGTGTGCCGCCAGCCTGAAACGGATAGGTGCGGCTCTGCACTCTGCCTATCGCATCATAAACAGTATTCACCTGCCCATTGTTTACATCAACGAAGGAAACAACTCTGCCCCAACCATCATCTGTCGTTGTTGTCGTTCCCAAATTGCTACGCGTAATGGTTACGCTCATGGTTGCATCATTATATGTTCTGGTCTCCGAATAACCGTCCGGTCTGGTCATCTGAGTCAAGCGATTTGCGCCATCGTAATAATAAGTGGTCTTTCCCTGCGTTGGCGTTTCATACCATTTCTGCAACGAGGTATTGAAATCAAAATTAAAGGTATCATCGAGATGCATCCCTGCCGGGTCGCCATCAGTAACGGTTTCCGCCTGCGCCCAGTAATGCGTTGAGTTGTATGTATATGCCTTTTCTGTACAGCAACTAGCTTGATATTGAATTGCATTACCGAACTTATCGTACTTCTTCAATTTCGTAATCGAAAGGTTATTGGCAATGTCCGTCCACACCGTTTCGCCCGTCACATTGCCGCGTATGGTATAGGAGGTGGTATAACTGGAATCCCAATTCGGTGGCTTGGCAGTACCATAGCCTTCCATACCACCAGTGGCGTTGTAATCGTCATACGTCCAGCTTTGTTTGGCAATCAGCACATCATCGCCGTCACTGGTGTTTTCCAGAGCGTCGTAAGTCTGCTGTGTCAATGCCAGACTTCGCAGATAGATATTTGTATAAGCGGATTCCGTTTTATAAGTGAAAGCGGTTCTTCGTCGCACCTGCCACGCGCCGCTGATTTGAAAGCCGTATTCGCGCCGGTTGGTCACATTGCCGTATTGGTCGTAATCAATATCAACTTTTGTCGGCGTTCCGGCATCGTTATATGCCACAGCATTTTGCACCTGCACATTGCTGCCCGCGTCAGTGGTGTAGGCAGTAACGGTCTTAGCGTAAGAGATTGAGTTTTTGGTGATTTCCGATTGCGTCAGTAATCCGTTTGCTGTTGACGAGGTATTGGTCGAACGGGTCAACAGCAGATTCGAGGAATCGGGTCTGGCAACCGTAAACGTCATGGTTTGTGCCAGTGCATTCGTGCTGCTCGAATAGGTATAGGTTCCGCCCGGTGACTCGGTGCGTTGCGTGAATGCAGGGGCGTCGCTCAGTTGTGTTGTGCCTGTCGTTGGATAGTTAAAACTGGCGCTGGCGCTTTCTGTGCCGTCGCTGATAACGCCGCTTCCATTTATGCTCATCGCCCGCCGCTTCGACACAGTGGTAATCATGCCGTAGTCGGAATAGGTGAAGAGATAGCCGGTATTCAGCGTCGGAAAATAGATGTGTTTCAAGACCTGCACTGAGCCGGTCGGCGCGTTCTCGACGGTCAAGCCATTAAAGTTATAGCTGACGGTGCGCGTTTCGTAGTCAAATTGCACAACGGTTCGCGTCACCGGATTCTGGCTTGTGCCGCCGTAACCGGGCGCGGTTATGCTAATCAACTTGCCTGATATATCGTATTGAAATTGAATCTTTCTGCCTTTGGTATCGGTGATTTCACTAAGAGCAAGCGGCGAACCGGCGCTGCTGTTATAAGAAATCTGTGTATAGTTGCCGTTGGTATCAGTAATGGTTAATGGCAACAGGCGATTGTTCATGAGTCCGTAACTTATTTTTGTACCATTATTGTAATAGAGTGTGCCGCCCGTAGCAGCGCCAACGTAAGTGATATGTGTGCCATCGGTCGTCTGATACGTGCCAAGCATTGTACCATCGCCCGCACCAAGATAATGGCGCGTGCCGTCCGCATCAATCAGAACATATTTGGTATTGCTTGATGTTCCATAAGTCAGAATGCGCCCGAAGCCCATAGAGAAACCGGCAAACGGGAAGCCCGCCGCCGGACTGAACGTGACATAATTGCCACGCCGCCCCCAGACGCGGCTGTTGTAATAGAGCGACAAACTGGCGCTCAAGCCTCTGCCGCTTAACGACAGAAACGGCACGGAGAAGTTGAAGTTGCTGCCTTCCGGCAGAACCGAACCGATAGCCGTGCTTTCAATGGCGCGATGAGCCGGATTGCCGGTCAGATTGCGCGGTTCGCTCCACATCTCATCAAAACCGAAATCGGTTCCCGCGTAGCCGCCCTGCGCGTAAGCCGTCGGCATCAGTTTATCGAGCAGTGCGCCAATGCCGGTTGCTGTCTCCTGTAAGCTCTCCTGCTCAAGTCGCCATTCGTTATCAGTTTGACGCGGACGACGACCGGGGCGCACCTGCACCCGTGCGGTGGCGGCAACGCTTCCGGCACGACAGATTAGCGTTGTCAATCCGGCTTGCAGAAAACTCGCCTGCCCTTTTTCGTCAATGCTGACTTTCGACGAATCGCCGGACTCCCAAGTAAAGACAAGCCCATGAATGGTCTGATCGGCGGCGTTATAGCCGGTGGCGGAAAAGATCAGTTTTTCGCCTTCATAAGCGACGAACCTTGCTGGCGTCAGGCGCAGACGCGAAACACGGCTAAGGCGGTCTTCGAGGGTTTCCGCCCGGTCAGTCCGCGAACCGAACAGCCAGCGAAAGAGCGATTGAAGCGGGCGCACCGAATACAGGGCGGCATCAGAAACCGAGGCGACAATTTGCGGCAAATCCTGAAAAGCGCGTGTATGCACAGGCAACACCAAAAGGCTGAATACGAGCGCAAAGCAAACAATTTTTAAGCGAGCCTTACGACGAAAGAATACGGCACAAGAATTGCAGGGGGGGTAAACCGATTTCTGCAATAACGCGAAAAATTATTGATGATTGCTTGCAACCGCGAAACAGAATCAACGCTCATGTCAACCTCCACTGTTCTGATGAGCAAACTGCCCCATCAGGTTAAGGCTGAGTCATCACTTCAGCGTACCATCAACTTGATTGCCTGAACCGAATTACTTATTGAATAGCAAAACCGGCAAAAAATTGCAAACTATTTTTTTTCACAATCACCGGCGGTATTGAACCGAATAGAGGTAAATATAGATAAACAAACCTTTTATTAGCGAATTATTCATTTTCCGGTGGGGTTCAGTGCATAGAGGAGTTCAGAGTACAGCCTTCAGGCTGCTTGCATCCTATGACAGCAGCCTGAAGGCTGTACTCTGAACTTTCACTTTCTCTCCCTACAGTGAACCACTACCGCTTTCACAGGCTATTTCACTTCCTTAATGCTGGCGGGTTTGGTGAAAAGTTTATCCGGCACTTCCACATTAAAATTGACGCTTTCGACGTTGACGCGGGAGGCTTGTTTGCCGTCACGGTAAAGGTCTTGAATGCGCGGCGCTTTGATGCCGCCATAATCGAGCCAGCTAAAGTACCATATCTGATACCTGCCTGTGCCTTCTTCAGTGGTTCGGGTGTATTCGCACAACAACGGCATTTTGCTGCGTGAATCGAAATGCAGCATCACGTCATAACCGTCGGCAAAGACGAGGCGAACGGCTTCGGAAAAGACATTGTGCTGCACTTCCCGCCTGCCGATATAGATGAGTTTTGCGCCCGCTTCCTGCCAGCCTTGCCTGAGCAGATAATCGAGGTCGGCGCGTAAACCTTGCTTGAAGTCTTTTACCTGTTCTTCATTCTGCGGGCGAATCATCTTCTGCGCTGCGTCATAAATCCAGCCTTCATTACCGGCATTGGTCTGTATATATTTGCGGTCGCCTTTGTCAAATTCGGTGCGTTCGCGGTCCGGGTAGACAAAATAATCAACAAAAGGGCGTGGAATTGTTGACACGCCTTTATCGAACGGCGTGTACTGCCCGCGACTGACGGCGGTGCGAATCTTCAGATAAGCGTCGCCGCCGCGCGCGGCAATGGCAGCGCGAATCAGGGCTTCGGCTTTTGCCGGGTCGGCTTCATCCTGCGCTTTGATAAAAGATGTCGAGCCGATTAGCAGAATCATTGCTACCGACCAAATCAATGTTTTTCCTAGCCTCACAATTTCTCTCCGCAATGCAAATAAGAACCTTGTAGAATTATATCATTAGCTCATGGGCGTCCGGCAATTGCTTTGCTCGAATTTTATAGTGATGGTAAGATGAAGCGTCTGCGATTCGGTTTCGCCTCTCACATTGTCTCTCGTATAGATTTCATCAAAGGGGAAGGTGTAGCTATGGTTCTCTACACTACCGCTTGCCTCAGGTTCTTATGGGCGGCTCGCCGCTTCGTTACAACATTCATAACGGTTGGATTGCTGCTTATCACCGCCGGTTTAGCAACGGCGCAGACGGGCAAAGAAAAACCGCCGACGGTTGCTCGTCAGCAAAGCCGTGATGACCGCCGACCGCTGATTATTGGCAAAACTGTAAAACGCGACATCGCCGCCGGTCAGCTTCACAGCTACATTGTCACGCTTGCCGCCGAGCAATTTCTGAAAGCGGTTATCGAACCACAGGGCGTTAGCCTTCGCGTTGCGCTCATCGCCCCCGATGGAAAACGAATAGCGGAAAGCCTACTGGAAGCGCGGGCGAAAGGACGACAATCGCTGCTGGCGCTTTCGGCAAGCGCCGGACTTTACAAGCTGGAAATCGCCTTATCGAAAAAGGAAGCGGGCAATGGCGCTTATCTTCTCAGTGTGGCAGAAGTGCGCGGCGCGACGGCGGAAGACAGGCGGCGCGTTGCCGCCGGCAACCTGTTACGTGAAGCTGCTGCTTTGCGTATCGAGGGGACGCAACAAGCATTGCAAAACGCGCTGGAAAAACAGCAACAGGCGCTGGCGTTATGGCAAAAGTCGGGGGAGCGTCACGCCGAAGCCCTGACGCTGGCAGACTTGGGCGATACCCACTTACAACTCAACGAGCATCCGCAAGCCTTGATTTATTACAATCAGGCATTGCAATTACTCCGCACACTGGGCGACCGGGGCTGGGATGCTTTTGTTGCCAATGGTCGCGCCGAAATGTACAAAGTGCGGGGCGGCATTCCGCAGACCGCCGAGTATCTGGTTGAGGCGTTGCCCCTATTACAAGCCAGAGAAGCGCGATTCTGGCGGGCGGTCTTGCTGACCGGCATCGGCGCAGTGTATAGCGATATGGACGACCATCAGCAAGCCCTTGCATACTTTCGGCAGGCGCTGGCAGTAAGAAAAGAGAATGCTGACCGCTATGGCGAAGCGATGGTCTTGCACTATCTGGGCAAACTCTACGAGAAGATGGGCGACAGTGAACAGGCGTTGAAATATTATGGCGATGCCTTAACCATCTTTCGTGACTTAGGCGGGCGCGGCGGCGAAGAGATTCAAATCAATCTGATTAGCTATATCTTTCTGCTGGGCGATAAACAAAAGACCTTGACCGTCCTGACACAAGCGTTGCCGTTTCTGAAAGCGGCTCGCGCTTATAGTTTGCAAGCCGTCGTTCTTGACGGACTAAGCCAGACCTATTTTGAACTTGGCGAAATTCAAAAGACGCTCGAATATGCCGAACAGGCGCGGACGCTCTATCACAACGCCGAAGATAGACGCGGCGAATTATCGGCGCTGAATCAGAAAGCCAAAGTTTACGCCTTGTTGGGAGAAGACCAGAAAGTTGTCGAAACCTATAGGGAAGCCGTAACCATCTTCAAAACCGTCGGGGATCGCGTCGGCGAAGCCATTGCCCTGACCAGCCTCGGCGATACGGCGCAAAAGACCGGCGACCGTCATCAGGCGCTGGACTATTTCAAACAGGCATTGACCCTGACCAGAGAGGCGGGCGACCGCGAAGAAGAATACCGCGTCCTGTCGTCTATCGGCAGACTATATCATCGCGGCGGTGAGTTGCAGAAAGCCTTGGACTACTATGCACAGGCGTTAAGCCTCAGTCGTCTGGTCAAAGACCGTACCGGCGAGGGGTTCACGTTGAACAGCATTGGTACGATTTATCATGACCGGGGCGCAGCCTCTACGGCGTTGCGCTATTACCAGCAGGCGCTGGCGCTCGAACGTCAGGAAAGCAATCGCTACGGCGAAGCCTTCACGCTACAGCTAATCGGGAAAACGTATGGCGACTGTCGCAACCGCCGAAAAGCTCTTGAAGCCTATCAACAGGCGCTGACGCTCGCACGCGCTATGGGCGATCAATATGATGAAGCCGCTATGCTCTATCAGATTGCCCAACTACAGGGCGACGCAGGACAGTTGAGCGAAGCTCGCACGCATATTGAAACCGCCATACAGATTACCGAATCGTTACGCGGGCGCATTCTCAGTCAGGAGTTGCGAACTTCCTATTTTGCTACCGTACAGGAGTATCAAAATTTCCATATAGATTTGCTGATGCAACTGCACCGCCGCGATTCGTCAAAGGGCTACGAGGCGTTGGCTCTGCACGTCAGCGAACGCGCCCGCGCTCGTTCTCTCCTGGAACTATTGGCGGAAGCCCGCGCCGATATTCGGCAAGGGGTTGATGAACAACTGTTAGCGCGCGAACGCACCTTACAGCAATTGCTGGCAATCAAAGCGGAACAGAGTATGCAATTACTCAAAGGCAATTCGGCGGCGGAGCAAAAAACCGACCTCCAGAAAGAGATAGACAATCTGACCGCCGAGTTTCAACAGGTGCAGGCGAAAATTCGCGCCACCAGCCCGCGTTATGCCGCGATGACGCAACCACAACCACTCCGCCTCGAGGAGATTCAAAAGCAGGTTCTCGACGACGACACCGTATTACTGGAATACCTGCTGGGGCGCAAGCGTAGTTATCTGTGGGTAGTATCGCAGACGGCCATCGCCAGCTTTGAACTGCCGGGCAGCGCCACTATCGAAGCGCAGGCGCGACAGGTTTACCAAACGCTGACCGCGCGAAATCTGCCTGCCCAAAGCGGCGAAAGCAGTAGTCAGAGGAAAGCGCGAATTGAAAAATTGACGGCTGAATTTCCTGTTGCCGCCATAAAGTTGAGCGCTACTGTGCTGGCTCCTGCCGCCGCCCTGCTGACGGGTAAACGCCTTCTTGTGGTTGCCGATGGCGCGTTGCAGTATATCCCGTTTGCGGCGCTGCCGGAACCCATGGCGCAACGCGGCGAGAACAGAAACCCGTCGCCGTTGATGGTCAATCACGAAATCGTCAGCCTGCCATCGGCTTCGACTATCGCCGTGTTGCGAAGTGAGCAGGCAAACCGCCAAGCCGCGCCGAAAGCCATTGCGATTCTTGCTGATCCGGTATTTGATAAAGACGACGAGCGCGTGCGGGCTGCTGTCAATTTCAAGAAATCAGCAAACCTGCCGTTGCCCGATAATCAACCGCAAGGCAAGCAACAAAGCGAATCTTTCGTCAAAAAGAGTTCCGCCGCCTCTGCCTCTGCTGAGGAACAGTCCGAAACCCGTCTGCTGATTCGCCGCAAGAAGCGTTTTACCAATTCCGGCGCTGCCAGCTATTTCTTTCCTCGTCTGCCCTTCACCCGACAGGAAGCCGAGCGTATCCTTGCATTGCAAACGGCAGGCGACGCCATTACAGCTCTTGACTTTGACGCCAATAAAACCACCGCCACAAGCGCCGCATTGTCGCAATACCGTTATCTGCATTTCGCCAGTCATGGGTACATTGACACCGAAAACCCGGAACTGTCGGCTATCGTCCTGTCGTTGATTGATCGGCAGGGCAAACCACAAAGCGGCTTCCTCCGCGCTATGGAAATCTTCAATCTCAATCTGCCCGCCGAGATGGTCGTTCTTAGCGCCTGTGAAACCGGGCTTGGCAAAGAGATAAAAGGCGAGGGCGTGGTCGGTTTGACTCGCGGCTTTATGTATGCCGGGGCGGCGCGGGTAACGGTCAGTTTGTGGAGCGTTCATGATCGGGCGACTGCCGATTTAATGGAAAAACTGTATCAGAAGATGCTTCAGCAAAAGCTGACTGCCGCCGCCGCGCTCAGAGCCGCGCAGATTGAAATGTGGCAGACAAAGCGTTGGCAGGAACCGTATTATTGGGCTCCGTTCATTATACAAGGCGAATGGCGTTGAAATGATAAACGACTGGCAGCCTTGAGATTGCGGCAACAAAAAAGCGGCGCAGCGTAAACCGCACCGCTTTTGCTTGTATATCCCGCCAAGGTTTCACTGCGCCTGAATGTCTATCTCGTCATTTACAACATCAACATAGAAGTTCATCGCCTCTTTCCAACGCGTCGTCACCGGCAGTTTTACCAGTTCGTCAATCGTGCGTTTCAGGAAACGTGCTCCGTAAGCCGGACTGAAACCTTTTTTGACCAGAAGGGCAAGCGCCTCTTCGCTGATTTCCAGCATCTTATTCATGCGCTCCATCTGTCGTTTCAGTTTGCCTAAATAGAGTTCGGCAATCTGCTTCACTTCATCCTCCGTAAGCGGCGCGAAGACTACCAATTCATCAATGCGATTGCGAAATTCCGGCGAGAAACGGTCTTCGGCGGCTTTAATCACTTCGCGGCTAATCTGTTTCACATCGGCAAGCGATTTCCTGCCAAAACCAAGCGGCTTCATATATTTTTTAAAAGTATCGGAGCCGAGATTCGAGGTCATAATGATAATCGCATCCGACAGATAAATTTTCTTGCCGCGTCCATCCGTCAGCCAGCCTTCATCAAAAGCTTGCAGAAAGAGGTTAAGCAGATACGGCGAAGCTTTTTCAATCTCATCGAGCAACAACACCGTATAGGGATTGTCGCGCAGTTTTTCGGTTAGAATGCCGCCGCGTTCGCTGCCGACAATGCCGCGTGGCATTCCAATCAGCTTCTCAATCGCAATCGTACCGTCTTGGTACTCGGACATATCAATACGAACCATCTTTTCTTCATCGCCGAACATAAATTCAGCGACGGCTTTTGCCAGTTCGGTTTTGCCAACGCCCGTCGGTCCCAAAAAGAGCAAGACGCCATCCGGTTTGTAGAAATTCTCTTTTAAGGGTCCTTTGTTGAGGCGCAATCGTTGAGCGACCGATTTAATGGCGTTTTTCTGTCCGATGACCCGCGATGATAACGCCTCTTCCATAAAGGCGAAGCGGTCATTGGTATCGCGGAAGATCATATCTCGCGGGATGCGCGATTCCTGACTGATGACATCAATGATATGTTCGGAACGGACTTCGAGCGGATAGGGTTGATTGATTTCAACCTTGACGGCGGCGGTGTCGAGCCAGCCGATCACCTTATCCGGCAGATGCAGATTTCGCACATAGCGCGGAGCCATTTCGAGCGCCGTTTCAATGGCTTCATCGGAAATCGTCACGGAATAATTGCGCTCGATGCGCGGGCGCACACCGACAACAATTTTGCGCGTATCTTCTACGGAAGGCTCATCCACTTTGACGAGGCGGAAACGCCGTGCCAATGCCTCATCTTCGGCGATATATTCTTTGTATTCGGTCATCGTGGTCGCGCCAACAATGCGAATTTCGCCGCGAGCCAGCGAAGTCTTGAACATATTGGCGGCGTCAGAACTGGCTCCGAGAGCCGAACCCGCGCCGATGATGGTATGCGCTTCATCAATGAAGAGGATAAGATTGTCGCGTTCTTTGACTTCGTTAATAATGCCTTGAATGCGCTCCTCGAACATTCCGCGCAGCATGGTTCCGGCGACAATGCCGGACATTTGCAGTTGCACGACATGGGCATTGCGTAAACGCGGCGGCACGGTTTCCGGTTCAAGTTCGATTTTTCGCGCCAGCCCTTCGACAACGGCGGTCTTGCCAACGCCTGCCTCGCCGACCAGCATGGGTGAATTGGCGCGTTCGCGGTGGCAGAGAATTTCAATCATCTGCTTGATCTCTTCCTGCCGACCGATGACCGGCGGCAATTTATCCTGACGCGCCAGTTTATTGAGACTGATGCCGAAATGCTTGAGATAGGGCGGCAAATCATAACGCCGCCGGTAGCGTTCTTCGCGCTCTTCGTGACTGCGGACGCGGGTTTGAATCTTCTGCATGACCATTTCACGGTCAGCGCCGAGCCGTTTCAGGAGTTCGACCGGATAGCCATTGGTATCTTTGAAGATGGCAACGAAGATGTCGGTGGATTCGATGAGCCGCCGCCCGCGTTCTTTGGAGTGGTTATGAGCGTTTTGCAGCAAAGTTCGGAAGGCTTCGGACATCTTGATGCCGCGCCCGAAATACTCACGTTGTCCGAGTTTGGTTTCCAACGCCTGCAACACCACCTGCGGGTCAAGATTGAGGCTTTGCATCACTTCATTGAAGAAAGGACGCTCGACCTCAGAGATGGATACGAGAATATGTTCGGGGGCAATTTGATTATGGTCTCGATTCCGCGCTTCTTCGAATGCCTTACGAATTAAGCGGCGACCACTCTCGGCAATTTTGTCAGTGTAGATTTCTAAATCAAGCATGAATAACTTCTTTCTGTGCGGCTCAAAATGCTTCCGCGTTTGTTCCGACCCTTAGAGTATAACAAATCGAATTTTCCATCTCAAGAATAGCATTTTTCTTGCTGTCGCGGAGGGCAACGGGCGGGCTTTACCAAATTACCTTGACGGGATATTGGGCAAAGAGGGGGTCGTTGCTGAGAATCGTCAGGTCTTCGACGAAAGATTGGATGATGAGCATACGGGACATATTAAACAATCAGACTTTCTGCCAGCGCAATAAAACTTTCAGCGTGCGTAATCTGCTCATTGGCTTCTGCTTCGGTCAACACGGGATAGATGCTGTAATCGCCTGAACTGCGTTTGCCTTCCGCTTCTATCAAGTAGCGATGAAAATCCACCGGCACGCGGTTGGTTTTAGCGAATCGTTGTCCGAAAGCTGAAATGACTCCAGAATGCTTTGAAAAAGCTACGCCCGCTCCCAACAGGAATGCTTCCGCAATGTAAAACATCGCATAGTAGGCACACGAAGCGGCAAAATCATAAAGTTTTTCATTTACCAGCGCACGCGCCCGTCTTACGCTGTCTTTCGCTTTTTGAATTAACGCAGTTTGTTCCTGCATCATAATGCCACTCCTTCCCGGCGTACATTTACCATGAGCGGGCTTTGCTCCAAAGTAAACTGCAATTCAGAAACGAAGACGCAGCTAATTACAACGTCATAAGTGAGGGATAAATCAGCGACGAGTCTGCTTGTGCGTGAAATTTCTGTACCGGCTTGAACCTCGCCCTGTAAGACGACCAGCACATCAATATCGGAATTAGGATGTGCTTCGCCCCGCGCCTGCGAGCCGAACAAGATAACACCAGCCAATCGTTCGCTATATAATTTTTTCAACTCTTGGCGCAATATCGTCAGTACGTTTTTCAAATCATCTGAGATTATCATATACGTCCATTTGGAATGTTTTACCATTCCTAAATTACTCTGAATTGCATACTAACATTTACAAAAAAGCGGTTCAATACACCGTCAAAATTTGACGCGCTTCCAGGCAATCGCTTATAGTCCAACGCCGCACATCATCATAGAGTCGTTTTATTCTCATGGACAAGCTCGCAGCTTTTATCGTCTCGCGCCCGAAATTGATCATTGCCCTGACGTTTCTGATTACCCTTCTGTTTGCGGCGGTGATTGGCATGAAAGGAGTGAAGTTCAACAGTTCGCCGGAGACCTTGACGCGAGCGGATGAAAACCTGCAATTTTTCCGGCAGACGCAAGCGACCTTCGGCAATGACCGCGTGATTATCGTTGCCCTTGAAGCTGATGACATTTTTACCGTTGAAGCAAAAGAACGGCTCGACGCGCTGACTTCCCTGCTCGCTTCGGTATCAGGGGTTGCGGATGCCTTGAGTCTGACCAACCTCAGCATCGTCAAGAGCGACAATGGCGGCATCGTCGTTGAAAGACTCTTGCCCACAAATGCCAGCGCCACTCAACTGCAACAACTCAAACAAGCCATCACCCAAGACCCGGTTTATGCCCGTCATTATATCTCAACCGACGGACGCACGGCGGCAATCAGCGTCTTTTTTGCGCCAATGACGACTGACGAAAGCCATCAGGTTGCCGAAGAGCTTGAACGCCTCGTAGAACGCGAATCAAAGGGCGATTTGTGGCTTGCCGGAGTGCCATTGATGGATGTTAAAGGGGTCAGAAGTATGGTGCGCGATGTGTCGCTCACTTCGCCGATTGCCGCCGTGCTTTGTCTGCTGACCTTCTTTGGCGCGTTTCGTAGTTTCTGGGGCGCGGCGCTGCCCTTGCTGACGCTCACTATTGGCGTTGTCTGGACGATTGGCTTGATGGGCTTACTTGATAAATCGTTCAGCGTGGCGACCATTTCTCTGCCGGTTGTGCTAATGGCTATTGGCAGTTCTTACTTCTTTCATGTTCTGAATCAATATCGTATCTCAATGTCAACGCTTGCTGTAGAAGGGAACGCCAACGAACAACGCGCAGCATGGCTCGATGGTTTGCGCTTCCTTCTTCCCGCCGTACTGGTTTCAGGATTGACGACGATTGTTGGGTTTGCCGCGCACATAGTAAGCCCGGTTCCCGCCGCCAAAGACTCCGGCTTGTTTCAGGCAGTCGGGGTCGCCTTTATGTTATTGCTGACGCTCTTTTTCATCCCGGCGATGCTGGCGATTCTGCCCCGCGACTCACTAGGGCAGACGACCGCGCATAAAGATTATGCAATGTGGATGAATGGTTTGCTCAAAAACATTACGGCGTTGGTTCTCTATCGTCGCCGCGCCGTGCTGTTTATCTCGCTCGCGGCAACGCTGTTGATTGGCGCGGGGGTCTGGCGGATGCAAGTCAACACCGACTATCTGAAAATCTTTCCCCGCGAAAGCGATATTGCCCGAACGGCTGAAAAACTGCATCGGCAACTGGCAGGCGCATCGGTGCTGCAAATCGTCGTCAACGGCAGCCCCAATGCCATCAAACAACCGGCTTTCATTCAAGCGGTTGACCGGCTGGAAAATTTTGCCCGCACGCAACCCGGCGTTGACACGGCGATTTCGATTGCCGACATTATTCAGAAATTCAATGCCGCGCTTCCCGGCAAACCCGAAGAGTTCAACAGCAATCCGGCGCGGCTAGAGTCCATCATTGACGATTACCTGTCACAAGACGACAGCTTTCATAACTTCGTCAGCCGTGATAATTCCAGCACGGTCATCGTGTTGCGAACCAATCTTTTTGGCTCAAACGAATTGCGGCAGTTGACCGACGCCTTGCAGCAGTTTGCTCAAAACAATCTTCCTGCTACCATACAGGCTCGCGTCACTGGCTCGTTTCTGTTGCTCAATGAAACCTCTGACGCGGTAGCCATATCACAGGCGTCAAGTCTGGCAATTGCGCTGGTTATCATTTATATAATGATGGCGCTGCTGTTTCGCTCACTGAGTACGGGACTCTTGGCGCTTATCCCTAACCTGTTACCGATTTTCGGTTTCTTCGGTTTTCTCGGCTGGGCGGGCATTGCGCTTGATATTACGACGAGTCTGGTTGCCAGTTCGGTGCTGGGGTTGGCAGTAGACAATGCCGTGCATATCCTTCGTCGCTACCGCCAATCATTAGACGAAAAGCCGGAAAAAGAGTGGGCAATTTGGTTGACCTTGCTTAGAACCGGCAAGCCGATGACGCTGGCAAATCTGATGCTGACGGCGGCGTTTCTGATTTTTACGACATCGAGTTTTGTGCCGGTCAAGATTGGCGGTATGCTGTGGGCTTTAACGATATTTGCCTGTTTGGTGGCAGATTTGCTATTTCTGCCGGCGCTGATGCAGACAAAACTCTTTGCGCGAGCCGCCGCAGGCAACGCCGGAGCGTCCAAGCAGCAACTACAAGAAGAACGATTAGAGAAGGCAATAAGATGAAACCGATGAAAAGTTCAACTCCTCACGCTCGAAATTGCAAATCGCAACGTCCAATTTCAGGAACGGTCGCTCAACAGTTTGCCGGCTTCTGTCTTCGACAATTTCAAGCGACCTGTTTGAAATGTTCATTCACCGCAGAGGCGCAGAGAACGCCGAGACCGCGCACAGTGTTTCAAAAGAGGTTAGCTGGTTTTGCTCTAGTGATGCTGGCATTGACCTCTGCCGCCTGTGGCGAAAAAGCTCCCGGTATTACGCCGCCAGCGCCAAGCAACGCCCCTGCCGCAGCAACGCCGGAAGCCGCCAAAGAGGGCGAGCGGGTTATCCAACAATATCTGGCTCTTGATAAGTCGAAAGATGCCGTGATGAAGATAGCAGTTAAAGTTCAAGAGGCCGATGGGCAGAGCCGTGATTTGCAGATGACCATATCGAAGAAGCGGCAGGCGGATGGCTCCCTGCTGATGCTGGTTGAGTTTACTGCCCCAGCCGAAGAACGTGACCGCAATGCCTTGCTCGCCATCACGCCGCAAGGCGATATTGAAGGCACACGCTACATTCAAAGCAATAACAGCTTTGCGACCGTGAAAGGCGCGACCAAGGAAGAATCGCTCTTTGGTTTAACGGCGCAGGAGATGGCGGACGGACAGCCGGAAAAGTATGACTTTCGTTTGCTTGGCGAAGAGAATGTCGGCGCAACGCCTGCTTACAAGCTCGAAGGCAAATTGAAAAAAGGCGCAGATTCCAAATTTCAACGTATTGTCATGTTGATTGATAAAGCGACGTATATGGCGCTAGCGGCAGAATTCTATAACAATAAGAATGAGTTAATGCGGCGCGTTACGATTACAAAGAATGAGCAAGTTAGCAATCACTGGACGCGCTCACAATGGACGATTGACAATTTGGCTCGCAAAAAAAAGTTGGAGTTTGAAGTGAAGGAAATAAAGTTTAACCAGAATCTGAATGCCGCACTTTTTACGCGAGAGCATTTGAAAAAGACTGCCTTTAGATGATTGAATAGATAGTTTGCGGCGGCAACGAAATCATTGCTGCCGCAAGGATGAAAGAATTTCTATAAGTTAGAAGCAGGCTTTCATTGAAATTTTATTATGCAAGCCCTGGGTACGCACGCATCTTGCGTGCTTGCATTGAGCTATTGAAGTATCGGTAAAACCATATCACTTCTGCTTGCCAAGCCTTGCACGCTGGAAGTGTGCGTACCCGGAGATTTTATCAGGAGAAATAATTATTTTATGCAGAAAGCAGTTTTGTGTTTTGCAATTGTATCACTAAGTATGATGGCAGGATGCGCCAAAGACCCCGCAAAAGAGAAGGCGTCCAATACTGCGCCCTATGTATCGGCGCAACCCGTCGAGCAAGCGGACGGCTCCACCTTGACCGTTTCAGAAAGCGAAAACGGCATCAGGAGTGAAGTTCGCTATTTTCAACAGGGCGAAATCGCGCAGGTCTCGCGGGCGACGTGGCCCGATGGTCGTCGCGCCGCTTCGGTGATCTTCCGTGATGGCAATACCGTTTCCTTACAGGAGCGCAGCGATATAGATCAGGCAATCGAAGTCTCGAATGAAGCGATTGCCGCCACCGCGAAAAAAGTGATGGCAGTAACCGGCGGCACAAAGACCGCGCCCGTCGCCACAGCCGAAGAGGTGGCAAAAGCCCAAACCGAGGCGAAGACGAATGAGAAAGCCAAACCGACAAGCAACCAACCTCCTAGGGTTCTCTCTCCGCAGGAACAGAAACCGGAGCAGAAATAGGCTCTCTCATTTCCATGAGGACAATGAAAAAAGGCTTGCCGGTTGGCAAGCCTTTTTACTTACGAAGAAGCAACTGCAAACTTACCTGTTGACAACAGTAAATTGGGTCTGCGGCGAAACCGTCTTTTGCGAAACCAGATCGGTCACTTTTACTGCGACGGTGTAAGAGCCGGGTTGCGCCAACTGGTCTTTAATCGGAATTGCCCGCATTACAGTCAACTGCTGTCCTTTGAGGTCTATCTTGCCGAATTGCCCTTTGTTGTCTTCGACAATGTGCAGTATCTCCTGATCGCCCTTCTTGATGGTGTATTCCACCTTGAGCGCCGGTTGCAACGTCGCCTGATCCAACTGCGCGTCATAGACCTGCAAGAATAACGCCAGATTCTGATTCGGCTTGTAGACGCCACTGACAAACGGCTTCACTTTGTAGCGACCAATGATAAACTGGGCGTTGTTATCAAGAATCTTTTTGCCGTCAACGGCTTCGATGGAAGCGGCGAGAACGATGGAACTGGTCGCCAGTTGATCCTCCTGATAACGCGGCACTTCAAAGGAGTGATGCAGAACGCCGGTCTTGCCGCTTGTCGTATCACGCGCCACTACGTCAATTTTGTAACGTCCCGGCGGCAGCGCGACATTCTTCTGATAAACCGAACGCTGCGTTTGCCCAATCTGCAAGGTCTCTTCCGTATAGCGTCCCGTACCGATGCTGTCTTCAAATTTGATCGGATTGCGTCCCGTAAGTCCATTAATTTTGGCGTAGATATTTGCCGATGCGGTGTAAACGCCGCCGACATTCTTGAAAGACAGGTCGGTATGATCGAACTGAATGGTAAAGGAAGTGGCAACGGTTTCGTTGCTGATGCGCCAGAAGTCTGTGCGAACGCTGAACGGCAGAATATCGGTAGCGATTTCCGGCAGACCGGCTTTCGATTCCAAGTCGGGGTACTTGATGGCTGGCGCACGTTGCAAATCATTCAGCAACGCCAATCGTTCAAAGGGTTGGTCTTTGGCGCGGGTTCCGAACAATTGCCCATTGGCGGTTCCGCTACTGCCATACTGTCCGGTGATGCGGTCAGCCTTATTGGAAAGCCCTAACTGTTCGGCTAAGGTCAGACCGGCATTTGGCGTATAGAGCAGGGCGTCTTTTTCATTGGGATTGCGGGCGATGCGATATTCGCCGGAACCGGACGGGTCAACAAATTCGATTTCGATGTCGGAGCCGATGCCGTCAATGTAGCGATACCACCAAATCTCGAACGGATAGGTTGAGGTCGAGCCGCCGCCTTCATAAGACGGGCGATCATACGTTCCGCCCGCCGGATGCGATTCGATTTGATCGGGTTTGCCAAACATCACATAGATGCGTCCGCGGTCGGTGCGCCAGCCGGGAATACCGGAAGCAAATTTCTCATTAGCGTATTGAATACGCTCATAGTATTGCTCTTTGTATTCATTTTCGGGGGTGTCCGGGTCGGGGTCGCGGCGCAACCAGAATTGTTCGATGAACTGGTCGCGCTCTTCGTCGGTCTTGAGCGCCTTAAAGGCTTTGCGCTCATCATCCGTGATGATGTAATTGACATCCTCATCGAGCCACTTTTTGTAGACGCTCTTGAGTTCGTCTTTCTTCTTTCTCTCGTTGGGGTCTTTTTTCGCCTTGTCGTCCTGAGCGAACAGATTGGGGGTACTAAGAGCGACGAGCATCAGCATCATCGCTATAGCACAGGCTTTTTTGAAGAGACGAAATTCACTCCTCATAATTCACAACTCCTTTTGCCTCGGGGCAATCTGGTCTTTACCCAAGGCAGATTGCGTGAGCGGATAAAAATCGAAGTTAAAGTTTACGTTGCCGCGTATTCAATGGTCAATCATAGAATGATTACAACCGTTAAACTTGCAGAAAAAATCCTTCTAGTCCGTAGTGCTTAGTCCGTAGTCCGTAGCAAAAGGATGTGAGTGGGTAGCATAGGCTTCAGCCTGTGTGCTAAACAGAATCACACAGACTGAAGTCTATGCTACTTCTCCACTGAAGAAAAACTACGGACTACGGACTAAGCACTACGGACTATTCTTCAGCCTTTCTGTCTTTGTGGAATAACCACGCGATGCCGACGCTGAAAAAGTAGAGAACCATCATGGGTGCAGCAAAGACCAGCAGATTTGGCACGTCGGTTGTCGGCGACAGCAACGCTGCAACGATGAAAATGACAATGATGGCGAAACGCCATACTTTCAATAATAAGCGGTGAGAAACCAAGCCAAGTCGCGCCAGAAAGAAGGTCACAGTCGGAATCTCAAAGACGACGCCAAGCCCAAGCGTGATGGTTAAAATCAAATCGAAATACTCATCCGCTGTTACTAATGGCGTTAAATTCCCTGCCGTTGCCACGCCTAACAGAAAGTTGGCGGCACGCGGAAAGGCGATATAGTAGGAAAAGGCGCAGCCCAGCATGAAGAAAAGCGATGCCATGACGATGAACGGAATGGCATATTTCTTCTCATGCGGATAGAGTCCGGGCGCAATAAAGCCCCACGTCTGCGTCAGAATAAAGGGAACGCCAAAGAAGATTGCCGCATAGAACGCGACTTTGATGTAGAGGTTAAACGCCCCCTGCACGGTTGGCACGACGAGTTGGTTATCTTTGCCAGCGTCCTGCGCTTCTTTGGTGTAGAACTCTCGCGGGATAGTAAACCCGGCTTGCAAAACCAATGCTTCATTGACTAACCAGTTTTTACTGGTGACAAGGCTAACCGCGCCATCCTCGCTCTTTTGCACTTTGACGACGATTGTGGTTTTCGCCGGGATGAGCGCATCACTTACTTTAAGGTCTAACGGCAAGGTGTAGGTGACTTCTTCACCGTCGGCTAAATTATCCAGCGGCGAGATCAGCGCATTGGTAAGAGGCTTTGCCGCCTGACGTTTGGCATCAAGCATTGCCGCCCGCACCGGAACTTGCAGAAAATTATAGATATGGTCTGAGAATATCCAGCAGAGAATAAAGGCGGCTAAGACAAAAATCGCAATCCGCATCAAACGCGAGCGCAATTCGTCGAGATGGTCAAGAAACGACATACTCGACTCGTCTTCCGGCTCTTCTTCCATTCGCTCTTTATAGGTATCTAGGGTTGTAGACATTAGTAGTCCGTAGTCCGTAGTCCGTAGTTTTCAGATTATTGCCGAAGTTCTGCAAGATTTATCAATGCAAAACCTTGCTACGGACTAAGCGCTACGGACTACGGACTAACTTACATCCAATCGCGTTTGCTTTCTCTGGGAACGGCGTTGCTCTCCTGCACAATGACGGGCAGCGTTTTCATCGCTTCAAGGTCTGGTTTTGCCTCTGTGGTTGCTGCCTCATTTGCCGGTTCATCAGCCCAGTAATTCTGGGTTGATTGGTCGCCTTCGCTAGCCGGTTGTCCGGTGTCCAGATTCTCAGGCGTTGGTTGTGTGGATTGGGCGATTCTGGGCGTCTCAAGTCGCTGCTTCTCCAGATCAACCTCATCTTCCCAGGTGCGTTTGAAATCTTCGCTCGCCTTACGGAATTGCGCCAGACTATTGCCCAGGGTTTTCCCCAACTCAGGCAATTTTCGCGGTCCAAATATAATCAAGGCGATGACGAGAATCATCAAAATCTCTGTCCATCCTAAATTTCCCATGTGACATCCTCTCTACAAAAACGATTGGGAGACGCTGATTATCGTAAGTCTCAGGTTTCAACCATTTCAATACTAGGTTAGCCCGCTATGCAAGTCAACACTGCCTACTGAAAGAAACCATCGCTTTACGGTTTGTCGGATGTTAGACGGCTGGCAGTCGGAAGTAGTCGGAAAATTCGCTTTTGTACGGTTGCATGTGGTTCACTTTACATTCATACCTCAATGCAGAAGAAAGTATTGACGAAGCCAAGCCAGCCGCTTATAAAAGAGAGGCTTACGCTGTCCCCGTAAATGAATGCTTCCCATCGCTTATCATTGAAGATACCCATTCTCTACGCAAGGCTGACAGATGAACAAAGCGCCGGAATACCTTATAACGATAGTCCAGCACACCTACTGCACCGATTGTATGTGGATAAAAGGCAAAATTACAGACGCCTATCATGCGTCGGGAATCGTGCGCGGCGACGATTCAAAACACTGGCGGATGCACATCTTAGCGCCACCGTGGGATAGAGAAGCACGTCAGGCTGAATTTCCCATCGGCTTTCAAACCATAGACGTTCCGGCGATGAAACTGGAAGTCAATCGCCGTCTGGTTTTCGCCACCCAAGACCCCAACCTCATCAATGACCTGCTGGTAAAATTGAAATGGATGCTGATTAACCGCAACAGTAATGCTGAAATTGAGCATCAACTTGCTGAGATTGCCGCCTCGTGGGACGCTGAATCTACAGGTAAAACGCCGGAAACCATCTTGTGCGTCACGCCATAAGATTGCCGTCTGATGGTGAAAATTATTGGCAACTGGCAAGCAGATGCCGGAACTGTTCATGTGCCGCCGCTTTAATCTCTGCTTCATCCATCATTGTCAGGTGACGCTCCTGCAAGACGATTCTGCCGTTTATCAGGACGGTTTCAATGTCGTTACGCTCGGCGGCATAGACAACCGATGAAACGATGTCCGGGCGCGGCGTTAGGTGCAAACGGTCAACATCAAGAATAATCAAATCGGCGCGTTTGCCTTCTTCGATGCTGCCAATCTCGCGCTCCAACCCAAGCGCCCGCGCTCCCTCAATGGTCGCCATTCTGAGCGCCTGACGCGCCGGTAACGCATCGGCTCCGCGACGCACTTTCTGTAACAATGCGGCGGTTCGCATCTCGGTCATCATATCCAGACGGTTATTGCACGGAGCGCCATCTGCGCCTAACGAAACCTTAACGCCGCGTTCAAGCATTTCCGCAATGCGAGCGATGCCGCTGCCGAGTTTCAGATTCGATGAAGGACAGTGAGCAACGCTTGTTCCGGTTGCCGCCAATACATCCATCTCTTCATCGGTAGCCCAGACGCAATGCGCCAACACAGTGCGCGGACTTGCCAAGCCGATAGCATTGAGATAATGGATATTGTCGCGCCCGGTTTCGCGTTTGACGATAGCGATCTCTTCCTGACTCTCTGAAGCGTGTGTATGAATCCAGGCATCATGTTCGCGTGCCAGCCCTGCCACTTCCTCAAGCAACTCACGGCTGCAACTGACAGCAAAACGCGGCGCGAAGCTATAGCGGATACGCCCATCATCGCGCCCGTGCCATTCGCCGAGTAATTGCAGCGATTCATAAATTGATGCCTTCGTTTGTTCTGCTAATGCCGCCGGAACCTCCGCGCCTTTGTCCATCATGCATTTGCCGATGGTGGCGCGAAAACCCGAAGTTTCGACGGCGCGAAAGACCTGCTCCGTATAATTGACTGTCTCCATCGTTAAAGCGGTTGTTGTGCCTCCGGCGATCAATTCGGCTATGCCAAGCCGCGCCGAAGCATAGAGCGAAGCCGGTGTATGTGCCGCTTCCATGCGCCAGACACGCTTTTTCAGCCAATCCATCAGAGTCAGGTCATCTGCCGCGCCGCGCATAATCGTTTGGCAGAGATGAATATGCGTCTGCACAAAACCGGGCAGGATGATTTTGCCACTCGCATCTATTACTGTAAGCGGTTCCGGCAACGGTGGATGAAGGCTTGCATTGCGCTCCATAATGCGGACGATTCGTCCGTCTCGAATCACTAAATCGGCGTCGAGAATGCGGTCATGCGGGTCAACGGTAATCAGCGTGCCGCCGGTTATCAGAATGGTTTCACTCATTGCCACATGATGATAAGCAGCCCTGACCAGGGCGGTCAATGATGGTCGCTGCATCACGTTGTCACAATGGTTCCGGGAAGGCTATAATTCGCTATCTTTGTAGAAAAATTACCCAGGAGACATTCCATGAAAAAAACCCTGTTTTCAATGATGTTGGTGTTGCTATTCGCTGTGCCGATGGTTTCGGCGCACGATCCGCGCACTGTAGCAAAAGACTTCTCGCACTCGCTTATGGTGGACGGGGCGGGCAAACTGACGCTCACCTATAAATCTTTGCACTGGAACGAACCGGCTTACATGAACTTAAAAAAGAACGACCAGTTGCGCCAGCGTATTGTCGGCTCAATGTGGAAAAAGATTGGCAAACTCGAAACCGATTTTGAAGTGACGATTGCCGGGGTTAAAGTGCCAAAGGGTACTTATGATTTCGGCATCTGGTTCGATGCCAACGATAACTTCAAGATTGTTCTTGGTTCCGGCGGCAAAGATATGACGATTGATTTGACGACGGCAAGCGATGGACCGTTGGTTGACTATCTGAGTTTCGATATGCGGGCAACCGGCAAAACTGATGCTTTTGTTTTGGAAGGACGCGGCGGCAAATTCCGTTCTTCGGCTGAAGTCAAAGTGCCGTACCTGGCAGACCACGCTCATCCGACTGACAAGAAGAAGTAAGCAACTGTTGAACAACACTTTCAATGAGGCTGTGACCACAAACACAGCCTCAAACTTTCCTCTTACGTTTATTTCGCCAGCCCGATAGAAAGTCTATGCACAAGAATTTCACGGCTCTTCGATTTCTCCTCCTTGTTGTATTTTTATTTAGTACCATTGCGGTTGCGGCGCAATTCCCTGCCCCGCAACAGACCGCGCCGCCGGTGCAATATCCGCGCAGTCATAATTACGACGTGCAGCACTATCGCATCGAAGCCAGTTTCGACTGGCAGGAAAAATCTATTACCGGCGAAACCACCATCACCTTTAAGCCCTTCACCAATGATGTGAAAGAGATTGAAGTAGACGCCGGCAATATGACTATCAAAGCGGTCACTCTGGCACAAGGAGCGCCGCTTACTTTTCGTTATATCAACAACGAAAAACTTTATATTACGCTCGATAAAACCTACACGATTGATACCGCCGTTGCGATTCGTATTGCCTATAAAGCGATTCCGAAGGACGGGCAGGGCTTGACCTTCATCACACCCACAGAAACCGACAAATCGCGCCCTTATCAGATATGGTCACAGGGCGAAGCGCGTACCAATCATTACTGGTTTCCCTGCTATGATGCGCCGAATGATAAAGCGACAAGCGAATTGATTGCCACCGTCGAAGACCGCTTTCAGGTGATTTCAAACGGCGTCTTACTCAATGAAACGGCAAACAAGGCAAATAAAACCAAGACCTATCATTGGAAGATGGAGCAGCCGTTTTCGAGCTATTTAATCTCCATTATCGTTGGCGAATACACAGAAGTCCGTGACCATTTCAAAGGGATTCCGGTCAGTTCCTTTGTTTACAAAAATCAGCAGGCGGAAGCTCGCGTTTCGTTAGGCAAACTGCCACAGATGGTCGCCTTCTTCTCTGAGCGATTAGCTTATGATTTCCCCTACAAGAAATATGCACAGATTATGGTGCGTGATTTTCCCGGCGCGATGGAGAACATCACGGCGACGACCATGACCGATACGGCGGTACACGATGCGCGGGCGCATCTTGATGTCTCTTCCGATAGCATCGTGGCGCACGAACTGGCGCATTCATGGTTTGGTAATTTATTGACCTGTCGGGAATGGGCGGAACTTTGGTTGAATGAATCATTTGCAACCTTTATGGAAGCAGCATGGACGGAACACGACAACGGCAGAGACGAATACCTCTACGAAATGTACAACAATCAGCAGGCATATTATCAGGCGTGGAACTCCGGCATCCGTCGTCCGATTGTCACAAAGCTCTACAGCGACCCGGACGCGCTTTTTGACACCTATGCCTATCCACGCGGCGCGGCTGTCGTCAACATGATGCGTTTCGTTTTAGGCGATGAAGCCTTCTGGAAGGCGATGAAGGCGTACATTAAGAAGTACGCTTATCAGAATGTCGAGACGCAACAACTGATTGTCACGATTGAAGAAGCTACGGGGCAGAATTTGCAATGGTTCATTGATGAATGGGTCTACAAGATGGGACACCCGGAATTTGACATCACCTCGGCTTATGATGACAACGCCAAACAGCTAACACTCACCGTCAAACAGACACAGAAGCCCGATGAGCAGCGCAAATGGTATCCGTCAACAGAAATCTTCACCATGCCGGTTGATGTCGCTATCACTACGGCAACGGGCGAAAAGGTGCATCGCCTGTTGATTGATGAGAAAGAAGAAAAATTCACCTTAGCGGCGGAATCGAAACCGTTGATTATCAATTTTGACAAAGGCAATTTCATAATCAAGAAGGTCACCTTCAATCGCACTGATGAAGAGTTGGCTTATCAGGCGTTGCACGATAGCGATGTGATGGGACGCATTCGCGCTGTTATGGAAATGAAAGGACGAGTCAACGAGGCGACAACCAAAGCGTTAGCGGAAGTGATGGTACGCGACAGATTTGCTCCGGTGCGTGTGGAAGCGGCGAAAGCCTTGCCTGGTAGAAACGACGACACCGCAAAACAAGCGTTACTTGCCGCCTTGAATGATAAAGACTCCAAGGTACGCCGCGCCGCCGTGCAGAGCCTTGCGCCGATGAAAGACCAAAATCTGGCTGACCGCTTGATTGAACTCATCCGCAAAGACCCAAGCTATTTTGTCGTAGCGGAGGCAGCAACGGCGCTTGGGCAATCACAATCGCCAAAGGCATATCCGGTGCTGGTTGAAGCGTTGAAGCTGGATTCGTGGAGCGACACGATTCGCGCCGGAGCGATGGGCGGGTTGGGATGGTTAAAAGACCCGCGCTCTTTCGACATTGCTTTGAAGTATGCCGCGCCGGGACATTCGCCAACGCTGCGAGCCGCCGCCATGTCCATTCTGGGAGCAACCGGAAAAGGCAAAACCGGCGTGCTGGAAATTTTGCTTGCCGGATTGCAAGACTCGTCTGTGGAGATTAAATTCGGCGCTCTGCAAGCGATGATTGCGCTTGGCGATGCGCGAGCCATTCCGGTACTGGAAGAATTTGCCAAACAGCCCGGTCTGCCGCCCTTTGCTATTCAGTTCATTAACGGCGCAATCAATCAGATTAAGAAGAACTCAGGCAAGACAGGCGAGAAGTAGAGGCTTTGCCATCCCCTCTGCTATGCTGCTTCATTGTCCGAAACTCTTTCTTTGTGGCTTGCCAATTAAGCGAAAACTCGCACCACTCAAACCATATTCCAAGGTCACGATATATTTCGGGGAAGCGTGTGAGCCATCTGCAAGCGCCTCAATTTCGAGACTACGATTTTTTACCTTTACGCCGTTTTCATTAACGCCCCAATAAGATTCAGCATCAGAATAATTGGCGCGATAATCCCGCTCCATATCCTTGTCGCTAATCCCTGCCAGTAACGTGGCGCGTCCATCTTTGATGGTGTAGATATTGACTTCAGAGCGACTAAAGTTGGCTGTAATTGCCCCACAGTCAATCGGCACAATGGCGTCTTCACGCCCATCACCCGTCACATCTGCGTAAATAATCTTATCGTTCACAACCGCAAAATAGACAGTCTTATTCTTGAATTCGCCATTACGGACGCGAACGATCTTGCCAATACCTTTTCTGCCATATTCCTGTGAGCATAGAGAGGACTGATAGGTGAAGTTAAGAAAATCAACTTTCCGAATATCGGTTATGGCGGCGGCGCTTGGTGTTGAACCTGGCTGTTTACTGCCGGACTGAGCCACACCGCTTGTCGCACACAGCAATAGGATCATCAGGCACAAAATCATTTGTCTCTTCATTTTTCTTCCTTCCATGAGGGTAACAGACAAGCCAAATAAGAAAGTCGCTGTTTCGCCCTCACGGCCAATAGCTTGTGGTAGTGGGTCAAAGAGGTGAGAAGAGTTCAGAGTCCAGCTTTCAGGCTGCCATCTCGGTCAGCAGCCTGAAGGCTGGACTCTGAACCTTAGCTCTCTGCCTTGCGCCACTACCTAATTTGTTAGGTGTCGCCGTTCGTTGTATCAAGCTGCTTGCAATAGAGA